>Ga0164290_1000211_pt1 | contig 221720 bp, 194 predicted proteins | sample Micstemetagenome_FD_108782 | JGI IMG/M metagenome (GOLD analysis project Ga0164290, IMG submission 108782) | Contaminated culture microbial community from soil near Moab, Utah, USA - Microcoleus steenstrupii SON62 (Illumina Assembly) | ecosystem: Environmental > Terrestrial > Soil > Soil crust... | reverse complement strand
GGTTCGACTCATTCCGGAGAGCATCCCGGTCAGCGCACAATCGGCGAAAATCGCCTATGGGCAAGGGTTTAGCAGCAGGTATAAGGAGATGACAAGTAGCGGCTGGCAGTCGTTTCCGCCCGGCAGCCGATCGCGCCTCAATATTCACTAGACGCGACGGGCGGCGCCCAAGCGAAGAGAGCCTTGAACGCACGACCATACGTACATCGTGTTGCGCCCATAGCACCCAATCGCCTCACTCGCAGGCACTTCGTCGAATTGTTACGCACTCGGATGGAAGGTCCAGTAGCGACACGGGCCGTAGTGGATGTTGTTGAGCGGCGCGGTGTGAATAATTGCGCGCTCACCAAATGCTTCACCAACGGCTCGCGCCACTCCTGGAAAATGATAATCATCTCCGGCTAACGTACCGCCACGTCTAATCTTCGGCAGCCATGCGCGGATATCGGCAATACAGTCTTCGTATACATGGGAAGCGTCGATCATCACGAAGTCGAGGGATCCGTCGGCGTAGGTCGCAGCGGCCTTGAGCGATGGCAGACGAACAGGATTTAAAAAGCCGCGCACCGGCGCCACATTGCGCAGAAAACTTTCGTACAACGTCCCGTTCGCCATCTCGGGGGTGCCAGCCAGCTCAGGGTTTCCCAGCCAGTGGTCGACACAATCGAAACGAATGGTCTTTCCGCTATTGGCTATTTCCACCGCCATAAGCGCCACTGACCGGCCTAGCCAGCAACCGATCTCAACAAAATGCGCACCGTCACGAGCATCCTTGACGACCTGGAAATACAGATCCTGGAATGACGCCCAGCCCGGTATGTCTTCGTAGAAATGAGAGTACATGCAAAAATATACTAGCAAAGGAATTGGGCAGATTTAAGGGAAGCCACCTGTCAAGCAGACACTCCTTATCTCCTAGATGTCGTGCGAGAGGCACTCCAGTCGCTAGACGCGGAACGCCGAATCATCGATCGTAGGCGCGTGCTATATACCCTTGCGATTGACGCACGTCAGGCGCATCACCGGAGACCTGAATTAACACATGCGGATTGGAGAGCTACACAGCGAAATCCGGGGCCGGATCTTTATAGTCGGCACCGGACGCTCGGGCACCACGCGGCTGCGAGAGGTCATAGGCCTTCATCCGCTCGTTTATTCGATTCCATCGGAGACCCATTTCATTTCCGATCCCGACGGCCTTGAAGATCTCTCGCGATCTTTGAGCATCCACCACACACCGGAACGTGCGGACCTTGCACTCAAGAGGTTTGATAACCTTCTACGCCGAGAGCTGTGCGGCCAAGCGGACAATGCCTATGCCGGATGGCGCCTGCACAAAGTCTTTGGCGAAGACCATTACCTTATCTGCTTAAATGATTTTGTCTCTCAGCTGATCGACTATGAATTCGAAGGGCTTACGACCATCGAGGCAACCTCGCTTCCGTGGGATCGGCGATGGCCCTCCCAGGCCATTCACTATCGGCGCACAATAGGCCGTCATTTCAAGGAAAGAAGCGAGATCGTCCGCCTTTGTCGCTGGTACGTTGACCGGCTGTTCAGCGGGCCCACAAGGACAAACGACAGATTTTTCTGGTGTGAACAGACCCCCTCAAATCTGACCTCCCTTCCTTTCCTCTATGAACTGTTTCCGGACGCCACCGTCGTTCACATCACGCGCGACCCGCGGGCAGTGGCACTCTCTTTGACCCGACAGCCTTGGGGTCCAAAAAATATAGATCACGCCGTGACTTGGGTTGTGGGGCTGCTTGATCGCTGGCTCAAGCTGCGGCGCGAATTCGATTTCAAGGGGCGGCGTTATTGTGAGGTAAAGCTCGAGGATCTCTCGCGTGATGCCGGCTCAACGTTCGACATCATTTGCCACGCAGCCGGAATTCCTCAATTTGAGCCTCCCAGCGATGCGTTTTCTGAGAAGATTTCCGAATCGTGGCGCTCATCGCTGGCCACTCTCACGCCGCAGGCAGCCCGGCGTCTTGAACCCTATGTCGCAGAGTTAGGGTACAGTTAGACTGTCAGTACTTCGCGGACGCCATCCTACAATACAACTCTGTTGAATATCCTGAGTTATCCGGCAAGCGGCTTATAGTGTAAGCTCTGCGGGAAGCAGTTGGGGCCGACAGGGATTTCCGCGGATGCCACTCGTGAGTGTGGTGCTTGCCGTGCGCAACGGCGATGCGTTTCTTGACGAGGCCATCGCTAGCATCCGCGCTCAAACCCTTTCTGATCTTGAGCTAATCGCTGTCGATGATGGGTCAACCGATGGCACTCAGGCAATTCTGGCACGTCACGCCCATGAAGATGGGCGAATCAGGGTCTATCATAGGCAGGAGCGCGGGTTGGTGCCGGCCCTCAACGACGGAGTCTTGCTGGCGCAAGGCACGTATCTAGCACGCATGGATGATGACGACGTAGCGCTGGGCGACCGCCTCGATCGCCAAGTCACCGAGCTCCAGAATCGTCCGGACGTCGGCGTCATTGGAGGATGGGCTGACGAGATCGATGCCCAAGGTCGGGTTCTTCGGCGCATCGAAACACCCGTCGAAGTGGATGAGTTACGTAAGCATATGTTGACCCGCAATAACGGGCTGATTCATTCGACGGTATGCGCCCGAACAGACGCGATAAGGCAGGCAGGCGGGTATCGAAGCGTCTTTCCGCACGCCGAAGACTATGACCTATGGCTGCGTATCGGAGATACCGCTCGAGTAGCCAACCTGCCCCAGGTCGTTATGCGAGTCCGAAATCATGCCAATCGCATGTCGTATCGTCACGCGGAGCAACAGGTGCTCTCCGCGGTCGGCGCGCGCGTGGCTGCTCAAATGCGTGTCGCCGGCGAAGGAGATCCTGCCGAAGGGTGGAGGGGCATCGTTCATGGCTTGCCTGATGAGCTCAAGCTGGACAGAGCAACGCTCAATCGCGAGATGACGGCCGGGCTCGCGGGGCTGCTGAATCAAGCGGCGCATTCAAGCGATATTGCACTGGCAAGGGATATTTGCCTCATACTCAGGCGCTACGGCACAGCGCAGTCGGCTTGGCAGGTCGAAGCCGACTACCTTATACGAGCCGCACGGACGGCGCTCAAGGTCGGCAAGGTCAAAAACGCCTTTGCGTTGGGAGTACTGGCGCTGAGGCAAGACAGCGGCGCGATCTTTCGGGCACTTGCCTGCAGGAGCGTGAGAGGGACGTCGACGTGAGCGGATCAACTCCGACAGTAAGCGTCATTCTGCGGTCCCACAACAACCGCGCGTATCTCAGCGAAAGCATCAGCACCATACTCGGTCAGGAAGGTGCTTCCTGGGAGCTGATCATTGTCGATGATGGCTCTGACGATGGGGCCGGAGAAATTGCTGCCGAAGCCGCGCGCAGCGATACCCGCGTCCGGACGCTCTTTCAGCCAAGGAGCGGCGCCCCGAGCGCTGCTAATAATGGAATCCTCAGCGCGCGCGGTACTTATATCGCTATTCAGGATAGCGATGATCGCAGCCTGCCTGAGCGGCTCGCACAACAGGCCGACTTTCTGTCCGCCAACCCGGATTGTGCGGCCGTAACGTGCTACGCACGGGAGATCGACTCGAGCGGCCAGATCATTCCGAACTCCGCAACCGAAGCATGGTTCAATACGCCACGAGACTTTTCCGATCCGCATACATGGCTCGGCGAAAACCACTTCTTCAATCCCGGAGCCATGGTTCGCCGGACGGCGTATGCCGAATGGGGCCTCTATGACCCAGCTCTCCTCCAGAAGCATGACCTGGAGTTCTGGCTACGAGTCGTTTGTGGCGGCGGAAAGCTATCCGCTATTCCGCGTATCATGGTGGAATACCGCCGCCATGGCTCCAATCTCACCGGTAGCGATCACGTATCGGAGCGACTAAAGCTTGCTTTTATATTCACCAAGCATGTTCAGCCTTGGTTGGCGAAGGTTGGCCGACTTGATCTGATGGAGCAGCTTTATGATGCCCTGATCGGGGACGACCCCGACGTACCGGCGGAGCTCGTTCGCCAGCTTGCGCATTTGCAGCTTCGGCCGCCCTCGCCCACGACCGACTTCGCGAGTTGGACGCGTGGCGTTCAGGATCTCGACATCCCGGAACCCCGACTGCTGGCCTGGCTGATTCGCTCCCTCAAAGACGCCCGGGCCTGGGGGCAGGGCATGGCCGCGGAGAAGGACAAGCTTGCTGCCGACAGGGCCTGGCTGACCGAACGGAAGGCAGAGTTCTTCCACGAGCGCGAGAACGCGCGCGCCCATCTCCATGAGCTGACGTCCGAGCTCGCCGAGACGCGGCGGACACTCCACGAAATCCTCAATTCGCGTGTCTGGCGCATGACCTGGCCCGTGCGGGCGCTGGGCACGCGGCTGAAGCAGGCCTCGCGCCCGCCGGCCGTCGCAGCCGCGGCTCCGGAACCCCGCTCAACCCCACACGCGGCATGCCGTCCCGGTTCCAGGCCAGGATTGCTGGTGATCCTGCCCTGGTTCCAGGTCGGGGGCGCCGAAATCGTCATGCATTCGGTGATCGACGGCCTGAAGCAGGATTGGGACATTTCGATCGTTACGACGATCGCCGACGACAATGCCATGCACCGGCAGTTCGCGGAAGTCACAGGCGCCATATACCATCTGCCGCAGATCATGCCGCCCGAGCACTACGAGAGCTTCATCGTCGACACGCTGGCACAGAACAACATCGAGACGGTGCTCGTCTCCGGCAGTCAGATCGGCTACCGGGCCCTGGCGCGGATCAGGCGTGAGGCGCCCGATGTGCGGCTGGTCGACCTGCTGCACAACGCTTCGGAGCATGGCCATTTTCGCACCAGCGTCGCCTGTGACAGCAGCATCGACCGGCATATCTGCGTGAGCGAGCGCATCGCCGCAGCGCTTCACAAGGACGGCGTTGCACAAGCGAAGACCCGGGTGATCTACAACGGAATCGATACCCAAACGCTCTTCAATCCGGCCGGTCATGAGCCGGCAAGGGCGAAGGCCGGACTTGGCCTGCCGAAAGAATCGTTCGTTGTCGGTTATGTCGGAAGGCTGAGCGAGGAAAAGCGCCCGGATATCTTCCTCGACATCGCCGAAGCCCTGGAGAAAGCCGACTCGGCGCGGTTTCTTGTCTGCGGCCACGGTCCACTTGAGCCGGCGTTCGAGCAGCGTCTGTTGCGCTCATCGGTCCGTGACCGGATTGTATGGCTGCGCGGCGCCACGCCTGCCGAGATTCCCGGCATCTTTGCCGCCATGAATGTGAAGGTATTGCCCTCGGCGATCGAAGGGTTCCCGCTGACGGCGCTCGAAGCGCTCGCCATGGGCGTGCCGGTGGTCTCGACCAATGCCGGCGATGTCGAGGCGGTCGTAGCGACCGGTGTCAACGGACACGTCGTACCCGTCGATCGGCCGCTGGATGCCGTGCCGGTTCTCCGCCGGCTCATTGACGAGCCGGCTTCCTACGCATCGCTCCGCGCGAAGACAAGAAACAGCGTCCACGGCACGCGCTTCGCTCGCCCCGCGATGATCGAAAGCTACCGCGCTCTGTTGAGCGAATTGCGGCGCTGAGAGCCCATGTGCGGCATCGCAGGCATCGCGACGCGTCAACCCGAAGCGGAGATCGATCGCGCTCTCCTGCAGCGCATGATGGCGTCGATCACCCACCGCGGACCCGATCATAGCGGCTTTCACCTCGGACCGGGTGTGGCGCTGGGCCACAACCGGCTGAGCATCATTGATCTTTCGACGGGTGATCAGCCGATCTTCAACGAAGACCGGACGGTCGCGGTGGTGTTCAACGGCGAAATCTACAATTACGAGGAGCTGCGCGCCCAGCTTCAGGCGAAAGGTCATCGCTTCACCACACAAACCGACACGGAGGTCCTTGTCCATCTGTGGGAAGAGCACGGCGAGGCCATGACGGAGCGGCTCGTCGGCATGTTCGCCTTCGCCATCTGGGATTCCCGCCAGCGCAGTCTCTTTCTGGCCCGGGATCGCACCGGCCAGAAGCCCCTGGTCTACATGGAGGCGGCCCACGACCTCGTCTTCGCCTCGGAGATAAAGGCGCTGCGGCAGCATCCCGCGTTCCGCGGTGATCTGGACACTGCCGCGCTGGGCCTCTTCCTGGGTCTGCTCTATATCCCGGCCCCGTGGACGATCCATCGCCACGTGAAGAAGTTGATGCCCGGCCATCAACTCCTGTGGAAGGGCGGCCAGTCGACCGTGCAGCGCTTCTGGTCCCCGCCCCTCCTGCCCGACACGCGTCTCGACATACGGGAGTGGGAGGAGAATTTCTGGCGGCTGTTCCGGGAGGCGGTCAGGAGCCAGATGGTGGCGGATGTCCCGATGGGCGCCTTTCTCAGTGGCGGCATCGATTCAAGCATGATCGTCGCGACGATGCGGAAATTCGACATCGGCCCCGTGCGTACCTTTTCGATGGGATTCGGTAACGAGAGCACCAGCGAGCTCCCCCACGCACGGGTTGTGGCGCGGCGATTTGGGACCGATCATCATGAGTTCGATGCCAGCGAAGATCCGGTAGCGGTGCTGCGCGAGCTCAGCGTGCACTACGATGAGCCCTTCGCTGACACATCCAACGTTCCTACCTATCTGCTGGCAATGGGCACTCGGCCGCACGTGAAAGTCGCCCTATCCGGCGATGGTGGCGATGAGCTGTTCGGCGGCTACACCATCGTCCGCAACTATCTGCGCGCCCTCCATGACGCTGCCTTGCCGGCGACGCGCGTGGCCGAGATGGAAGCTGCGGCCCGCGCGCCACGCGCAACTCCCGGAGCAGTCGCCGACTGGGAGAGCATGCGATGGTGGCGACGCGTCGGCGAGGACATTCAGGACCGGGCCGCGCCCTACTTCGCCCTGGTCGAACGGCAATACTTCCGGCCCAGCGAACAGGCTGCGCTTTTGACGCCGGACTGGTCCGACACCACGGGCCTGGAGGAGCTCGGCCATCGGTATCGGCCGACAGCGGGGATGGACCCGACCCTGGAGGCGTTGCGCTTCGACTTGTTCGAGTATCTCCCTGGCGACATCAACGCCAAGGTGGACATCGCCAGCATGCGAGCCTCGCTCGAGGTTCGGTCGCCGTTTCTCGATCATCGTCTTATCGAACACGCCTTCCGCCTCCCTGCGGCGCACAAAGTCGACCGCGAGGAAACCAAGAAAGTTCTGCGCCGCCTGGCGCGGCAATTGCTACCGGAGTCGATCGTCGCGCGGCCTAAAATGGGGTTTGGCGCACCGATCGCCGATTGGCTCTGCCGGCCGGAGATGCGCAGCGCCACAGAGCAGCTCGTGCGCGATGCCGGCGCCACGCCATTCCGTCGACAGCCCCTCGAGCACCTGGTTCGCTCGTTCTATGCCGGAGATACAGGCCTCGCCTATCGGCTATGGCAGCTGCTCTGTTTCAAATTCTGGCAAGACGGCACGCCGGGAGCCGAAGCGACCAAGGCAAACCCCATTCATCCGAGCCTCGTCACCGGCGGCGGCCGGACAAATCCGGCCGTCAGCGTGATCATGAGCGTCTACAACGGCGGCCGTTTCCTCGACGATGCCGTGGCGAGCATCCTTGCCCAGACGCATTCGGATCTGGAATTCATTCTGATCAATGATGCATCGACCGACGGCAGTGAGCTGTTTGTCCGAAAGCTTCGCGATCAGCGCGTCCGGGTCCTGCACAACACCGAACGACTCGGCCTGACCGCCAGCCTGAACCGCGGACTGCGCGAGGCGCGAGGCAATCTGATCGCCCGCATGGACGCTGACGACATCTGTCATCCGGATCGGCTGCGGCAGCAGATAGCGTTTCTTCAGGACAATCCGTCCGTCGCCCTGGTCGGCTGCGTGTTCGAGCGGATCGATGAAGCCGGCAAGCGGCTCGACGTGAGCACGCTACCGCTCAGCAGCCAGGAGGTGCGCGTCGCGCTGAAAACGTCCAACTGCGTGTGCCATGGCTCCGTCGTCATGCGCCGCGACGCCATCCTCGCCGTGGGCGGCTATCGGGAGGAACTTCGATACGCTCAAGACTACGATCTCTGGCTTCGGCTGGCGGAAAAATTCGATCTCGCCAACCTGCCCGGCCCGCTCTACTCGCTGCGCCTCCATCGGGACGCTGTCAGCATCCGGCGATCCTACGAGCAGCAAGTCACGGTCAGGTTGATAAGACAGCTCGCCGAGCGCCGCCGCTGCGGGCACGCGGACCAGTTTCAGGATCCGGCACTGCGCCAGGCTTTCATCGATGAATACCTCTCGGCACTGGCGGATGCGGAGGCTCGCCATGAGTTTCTGATGCAGGAGTACTCCTCCCGGCATAAATACATCGTCGAGCTCGAATCGCACAGGGATACGCTCCTCGATCGCATCGGAACCCTGGAACGGCAGCTCGGACCTGGCGGTACCGGCGATGCCCGATCCTAGGCGGCGCATCCGTGGGGCAAGCCGCGTGAGTTCCCATGCCTAAAGTGTCGGTGCTGCTCGCCGTGCGCAACGGCGGTATGTGGCTTCCCAATGCTCTTGATTCGATCCTGCGTCAGAGCCTGCGCGATTTCGAATTTCTGGTGATCGATGACGGGTCCAGCGACGGCTCGGCGGAGTGCGTCAGCGGCTACTGCCAGCGCGACAGTCGCGTCCGGCTGATCCGCCAGGAGAAGACCATCGGCCTCTCCGCGGCCCTGAACCTTGGGCTCAGCCAGGTTACCGGCGAGATCGTGGCTCGCATGGACGCTGATGACGAGGCACTTCCCGACCGGCTCGCCGCACAGCTCGCCTATCTCGACGCGCATCCCCACGTCGCCCTCGTCGGCAGCTATGTCTGCCAGATGGGCCGCCGTCGGGAACTCGACCACCCCGTCTTTCTTCCCGCTCACCCCGAAGATGTCGCGCGCGTGCTCCCCAAGAGGAACTGCTTCTACCATTCAGCGGTCACGTTCCGGCGTTCGGCAGTCCTCGAAATAGGCGGCTATCGCACGGAGTACTCAAGCGCCCAAGACTACGATCTGTGGCTGCGGCTGGCGACACGCCACAGACTGGCCAATATTCCCCGGCCGCTGTTGCGCTATCGCACCAACGTGACGGGAGTATCGTTCGGGCGTCGCTGGGAGCAGGCCCGTTTCGCGCGTCTCGCCCAGCGTGCCGCGGCTTCCCCCGAACTCGCCCTTGCCGCACTCGAGACTGAAGTCGACGAAGAGCTCGCCTCTCTCGACAGAACCGGATTTCTGAGCGGTGTCTGCCTTGCGAGCATGCATGATCTCTGGCGCGGCCGACTGCGGAAAGATGCCCTGAAGCTGCTGCTGTCCTTCTCGTCAGAGCTGGGTCCTGCTCGAAGCGCATGGCTCCTGCGCCGCCTAATGCTCGATCGCGCCCTCTGTACCTGGCGGTCAGACGACGAATGGTTCGGCGCCATTGCTGCCCAGTTGCTGCGCCAGACTATTGACCGGCCGCAGCCAGCGCTCTTCATAGAAGACGGACGACCGTGGTGCGACGCCCGGCTTCATCTTGCGTTGCACCGATATCGATTGCACGACCTCCTTCAGCCCATTGCGGATCCGGCCAGCCATCGCCCAGCCTTCATTTTTGAGCGAGCCTCAAACAACGTCATGGATCCCCTGATACGCGAGGGGCTTGGCTTGGCCGTGGAGATTAGCCTGCCACGCGGCAGCCGGGGGTTCGTCTGGTCCACATCCTCGCTTGCACGTGCCCGCTGAGGCCGTCACATTATCTCGACCTTGGAGTCGTGCGCCTGAATCGTCATGCCGTCGATCGATCGGTGTCTTGAACTGTTGCGAGGGTTCTGGCGCGCTCGGCGTGATGCCGTAGACGCGCGCTGGCGACGAACTCTCCCGTTCGGCGATTACATCGTGGATCGCTGGGAGAAGGCCGAGCTGATGGGTTTCGGCAAGGGTGCCAGCATTTATGATTCCTCGCTTGTACTTGGCGATGTCCGGGTTGGGGAGAACACATGGATCGGTCCTTGGACCGTGCTGGATGGGCGCGGCGGGCTGACCATTGGCTCCCACTGCACGATCTGCGCCGGTGTTCAGCTCTATTCGCATGACACGGTGCGATGGGCCCTGTCAGGCGGAAAGGAGCCGGAGGACAGGGCGCCAACGGTCATCGGCTCACGCTGCTATATTGGACCCAATACCGTTGTCACAAAGGGTGTCACCATTGGCAACGGCGCTGTCGTCGGAGCCTGCAGTCTGGTCACAAAGGATGTCGAACCGGGCGCCAAGGTCTTCGGCATTCCGGCTCGTCCCGCCGCCCCCAAGTGATCCAACACCTTGATGCACCCTCAATGAAAGAGCCGCGTCCGCTGATATCGATTGTCACGCCCGTCTATCGCGAGGCGGCCAATATCGAGCGTTTCTTCGAGCGCGCCTCCGCTGCCGTCAAAGACCGCGACTTCGATGTCGAGTTCATATTCGTCAATGATGGCAGCCCTGACGATTCGCTTGCCATCTTGCGGCGCCTCGCCGCCACGGACTCGCGTGTCCGGGTCATATCTTTTATCCGGAATTTCGGCGCCATCGCGGGATACACGGCCGGCGCGCGACACTCGTCCGGAGATGCCGCCGTATTGATCGCGTCGGACCTTCAGGATCCGCCAGAGCTGATTCCTCAAATGGTCGAGCGCTGGCGCCAGGGCCACGACGTCGTTTGGGCGGTAAGAGACGGCCGCGACGATCCGTGGCTCAAGACTGCCCTGGCGCAGTCCTTCTATGCCGTCGTTCGCCTGCTCGTCTTTCCAGACTATCCTCGAGGCGGCACGGACGTGTTCCTGATGTCGCGGCGAGCACTCGACGTCTTCCATAGCTTGCCGGAGCGGGATTCCAGCCCGTTCTTTGCGGTGTACGCCTACGGTTTCCCGGAAGCCAGAATTCCCTATCGGCGCGGGCCGCGCACGGCAGGCGAGAGCGGCTGGCCGTTCTGGAAACGCGTGAAGAACGCCATCGATGTCATCACAAGCTTCTCTTACGCCCCGCTACGCCTCATCAGCGCAACCGGTTTCGTCTTCGCCATCCTCGCGTTTCTGGCCGGTTTAATCATCGCTTACCGACGCCTGGTTCTGGACCTTGGAACCGAGGGGTGGCCCTCGCTTGCGGTGCTGATTCTATTCATCGGCGGGGTACAAATCATGTTCCTGGGCATTCTTGCCGAGTATCTGTGGCGCATCGCCGAGCAAAGCCGTCAGCGCCCGCGATACATCATCGGCGAACGCATAGGAAGCTGGCCGCCAATCGAACGGCGAAAACTCGATCCGCTTGATCTCGACGTCTCGGCACCTCCGACACACTAGCCCACGACCGGCCGCTGCGGTCGATCGAGCGACGCTCTTGCGCGCCGTCGCTAGACGAGGCGGGTGCGCAGGCTTCGATGGACCGCTTTTCTGGCTTGCGCCGCGTCGGAAATGCCTTCGACGTCCAGTTCCGTAAGTCGCAGCATGCCATCCCGGCAGGCAACAACCGGGTCGCCATCAATGCGGTAGCAGACATGCCCCGGGACCGCGCAAAAGCCGCCCGCGTGTTCCACCGGTTGCGCTCGCCAAATGACAACCTTTCGCTGCCCCTCGAGCATCGAATAGGCCCCCGCGTAGGGACGCGATGATGCGCGTATAAGCCGATGGACATCCGACACCGGCGCATTCCAGGCAATACGGCCATCCTCAGGCCGCCGCGGATAGCAACGCAGCACATGCGATGGCGCCGTTGACTGGGGCGTTGATGCCAGAGTTCCCGCCGAGAGTCCTTCGACGGCTTCGACGAACATCCGGGGTATACGCTCGTTCAGCCAGCTCCACACGTCGCCTATGTAAGTATCGAGCGTCAGCGGAAAACGATCCCGGCATACAACCGGCCCTGCGTCTAACTCTGGCACCATCTGGTGGATGCACAGCCCGACCTGGCTCTCGCCGTTGAGGATCGCCCAGTTGGGACACGCGTTCCCGCGATACCGTGGCAAATCGCCGGCATGGGCATTTAGAATGCCAAGAGGAAAGACCTGCAGAACAGGCCCCCGGATCATCATCGGCCAGCTGATAGAGACCGCGACATCGCATCGCAGACGCTCCAGATGCGCAACGCTCGCCGGAGCGTTGATGGACGTCTCGCACCGAAACTCGGCACCTGAATCGTCTGCCAGGTGACGGAAATCATCGACCGCCGCGCCGTGGCTGGCATCCTCGGCACAGGTCCAGACGATCGCGAGCTGGTGCCCACGCGCCTTGAGCGCCTTCCCTGTTGCGAGGAGAGCGGCTGTTCTTCCGATCAGGGCAATCCTCATAGCCTAGTGATCTCCAGACAGCGACGCACCGGCTCTTCCTATTCAGCCGCGGTTCAGGTGTCGCAGGTCGTCGAAGGCACGACACACTTCGGACAACCTGGCGATACGGCCGCGGCGGCGTCGAATCGTCTCCAGCAGAAGCTCAACAAAGGTGCCACAGCCGTCCCCCGGATATCTTAGTGCCGTCACACCTGGAGCATCCAAATTCTGGATCGCGCTTTTCACGCGCGAATAGTGGTCTTGATCCGGGATATTGCACGCAAAGAAAAACGGATGGATATCCAGAATTTTCAGGCCCGGCGAAAAAAAGACCTCGGGCAGATCACTGCGCCGCCAGCCCAACCCGCATGCCCAATGGATGTCGTCCTCCCAGAACACCGGGTGGCGAACGATTCCCGTCCAGTGGCGCACCGGCTGCAGCCCTGGCTGCAGGAACAAGCATGTATTGCTGTCGTGCCTTATCCCTCTCTGCGCTGCCGCAGCCATGATATGCGAATTCTCGGAATAGGAATGGCAACGCATGGCAAGCGGCCGGGGGACCAGCCGCATCACATGATCAAGAACATCGGCAATCGCCGTTCCATGGGACGATCCCCGAAGGAAGTTGGGGTGAATGCCGAGCTCGATCTTGCCGCTCGCCGCGAATTTCTGAGCCGTGGCGCATTCATGCGTGACGAACAGCGCCGGAACGATATCTTCACCCGCCAACCTTCCAACAAGATGCTCGACGGCGAACGCAGACGCCCAGTCCTGATCTGACGTAAAACAGAAGACCGGTTCCGTGGCGACCAGTCGGCGAATGTCAAAGCTTTCACTCATGCCTGGCAACGGTGCTTATGCCCCCTCTCATCGACGACCGATATTCACGACGGCTGAATGCTGGGGCTATGACGACGATCGAGGATCCAGACGATTCCACCCGGCAACTCCACTGCGATCTTCACCAGGCCCAGGCAGATTGATATTGCAAGCGCATCAGCCGCCATGACCCCAAACTGAGACAGCATCGCAACCATAACACCTTCACGAACACCCCACCCCCCGATCGACACGGGCAAGGCTGTGGCGAGAAGGACAACCGGCACGGCAATCAGAGTATCGACGAACGTCAGGGGCGCACCGAGCCCCTGGCCCAGCACATACACGGCCGAAATCGTCAGAAAGTGATTCACGATCGACCAAGCCCATAACGGCCAGATCGTGGCCCATCCGGTGAAAAGGAGACGAAAATCGCCAGCCAGATCGCCGAAAGGCCGGGTGAGACGCCACCGTCGGAGAATCGCAGTCAGCGTGTCGGCGGCGACGACGAACAATGCCGTTCCAGCGATACCAGCCGCGACGAAAAGAGATACGGCGAATTCGAGCGCCGGCTCATCGATCCGCTGAAAGAAGAGCGGCAACGTCATGCCCATCAGCCCAACCAGCGTGACCAGCGCAAACACGCGCTCGCCCAACACCACGTTGACCGATTTGCCGAGCTTCTGACCGTCGCGGGTCAGGAGCCATATCCGCACCGCATCGCCGCCAAAGGCCGACGGCAACGTTTGATTGAAGAAAAGTCCGATGATCGTAATTCGGAATGCATGCGCGAAGCCGACCAGGACTTCCATCGCTGTTGCGACCAGACGCCAGCGGTGAGTCGCCACGACAACCTGGATGGCGATACAAGCGGTGGCCAGAGCGGCGCCGACCGCCGAAAGGGATGCGATACGCTCGCTCAGCGTTTCCAGACTGATGCGATCGATCAGGAACCAAATGAGAACGGCCGTTACAGCCAGTTTGGCACCCGCAAAAAGCCTGCCGCGCGTCATGCCCGGAAATATCCACCGCTGCCTGCCAAGCGACCGCATCTTGGCACAGAGATGCTTCATTGACGACGAGACTGTTGATGCGTGCAACTGCCGGCGCTACAAATCGTCGGGGTGCCGGATTGCAGCGTCGGCGGCGTCTGGCGACTTTCCGCATACAGCCGCTGTCGAGGCGTCGTCCGCACCACTCATGGCGAGCTTTTCCGAGCCCATCCCGACGGGTGGCATGAGCGAGACCGTTTCCGGACAAAGCCCATGACCAATACGAAACCGATGCGTTGGGCCGCGTGCACAGGTCTTGCCCTGCTGCTGGGCTTTTTGTTTCTGGTCAATGCCCTCTGGATACAGATCGACGATCGACCGCCACGATGGGACGAGTCCGCCAATCTCACGTTTGCCGAACGTGGTTTGAATCTGCTCAAGCAGGGCCGGATCCTTGAAGCTTTTGATTCGAGAGGTGCGCTACGGCCAAATTTTGTACCGGTCCTTCATTCCCTGACGTTTCCGCTCTACGAGCACTCGACGAAAGTCGCGATCTTCGTGCTCAACACCGCGGCTCTGACAGGCACAAGTCTTGCCCTGTTCGGCCTCGCATCCCGCCTCTATGGGCCTGGCGTGGCGCTACTCGCGGTACTGATCTTCAACACGTTCCCCGCCGTGTCGCTGTGGTCGCGCTACTACAATCTCGACTTGCCCCTGACCGCGCTTGTCACCGCGACGGTCTGGGCCGCCTACCGCCTGTGGGAAGAAGATTTCGAAAGCCGCTGGTTTGCCGGGCTGCTTGGTGCCTTTGTGACGATGGGAGTTTGCGCCAAGCATATGTACTCGCCGCTGGTCGCTGCGCCGCTGCTGTGGCTTGTCATCCAGCATGCGCGACGCGTCGGCTACAGTCCCTCCCGTTTGGTGGGCGCCAATCCGGTGCTGTACGGCGGACTCGCAATCGCCTTTGTCATCGGCGTGCTGTTTCACGTCGTCCTGAACTACGCGATGTTTCGCGAAGGGGTAGTTCGGACGCTCTTCACTGAGAGAAGCGTGCTCGCCGAGGCGGGGTTCCGAATTCCGTCGCTTCTCCAGAAGCTGACGATGTTCAACTACCAGTTCGCACGCGCCGGCGACCCCGAATCGATGCCCTATCTCTACTACGGCGCAGTAACCTCTGGAGCGCTGGCGCTTCTGTTCTTCTGGCGTCGCGGCATGGGTTTCATCCTGGCATGGATTGCCGGCACCTTCGTGCTGTTCGTGCTGATGGTCCGCATTACGGTTCCTTACTACTACATACCCGTCCTACCGGCCGCGGCGCTGATGATCGCGGCAGGCGTGCTGGGCTGGCTCCCGGCGTTTCAGCACCGGGCCGGGCGATGGACCACGCCGGCCGTCGCTGTCGTGGTTGTCGCCCTTTCTGGGTATCTGCTGACGATCCATCTCCAAAGGAGCCTGGGAACCGCGTCACCGTGGGAAATCCTCGCGCGCGCTCCTGCCGTTTTCGCAGCTGTCGAGCCCAAGGGCAACCCTTATGTCTCCCGCCGATATTGGGATGTGACCTATGTCGACGGCAATGTCGGCACGCTCCCCTATCCTCACTACTGGCCCGTCAAGGAGATGCTGAAAGCCGTCGATGCCGGGCGCACTGACGCCGGCATGCAGCGCAAGGCGAATGTCGCCCTGTTGACCAACTATGAATGGATGTGCGGTGACCAGTTCGAATACCGCATCTGGCAGTTGGACCTACAGGACCGGCTGACCCTGTTACAGCCGCTTCCCAGCCAGCTCGGCCAGGCGCCAGAGAAGTTCATCGCCCAGTACGACTTCCTTGCGCTGAAAACCGGCGACATCTTCAAAAGGGATTTTTACGGCTTAGCCTGGGCCGACAGAAGCCAGGCCTTTGTCAACACGCTGACAGCCGATGATTTTCGAATGCTACGGACAGCCGGGTTCCAGCCTCTTCTCCAGACGCGGTTGCCGGACGGGAGCGATGCCTGGATCTGGCGCTCGGGCTCGAAACATCTTGCCGATCTGCGATTGATCGACAGCCTCGACAGTGCGACGCGCACCATCAAGAGCCCGGGTGCAACATCGACCTCCTCCTTTACGATCAATGATGAGACCCGCCGCGTGCTTTACCAGCACCCCGTACCGCAACCCGACGTCAATGAGCTGACATGGCGGGCGCTGGCGATTCCCGCGGATGCGGTGCTCAATTTCGGAGTGGCCCTCTCGCCTCAGATGTGGGGCCAGGCCCGGTCGGACGGCGTCGAATTCCGGATCGACATCACCGACCAGGGCACTCGGCAGACCATCTTCCGTGCGCTTGTGAACCCGGCTCATACGCCGGCCGACCGCCGCTGGCAGGACCACGCGATTTCCCTGGCCCGCTTCGCCGGACGCCGGGTGGACCTCCACCTGATGACCACGCCCAGCTTGGCCGATAACACATCGTTTGATCACGCGGGATGGAGCGGCTTAACCATTGGAACGGCCCAATAACAACGACTTAAACCCTGACCTACGCGAGGCACACAGGGACACGCACACTCGGCAGAGCATCCCAGTGGTTGTTAAAAATCAGTGCCTTGCGAGGCATAGCTGCCGAATGATATACGGATTTGAATAGGGGCCTGCGACATTCGTCCAAAGCGGCGCGCTGATATCTCTGGGGACCTGCCCGACAATGGATACTGTTTACGCTCAATCAAGCGTCTACGGAGACCGCTATCTGGCGCCTCCGGCAGACGGGAAGCCTCGCGGTCGCAAGATTCCCGAGCGCACGCCGATTGAGTGCTGCAACGTCCTGTTCATCAATCCGAGCATCAATCCGCACACCCAGAACGACATTCTGAATGCCATCATTCGAACGTCGTTTCCGATGAGCCTCGGCTACGTCGCGGGCTATCTCGAGCATGCCACCCCCTACAAGTGCTATGTCATCGACCAGCTGATCGACAAGCTGGACGATGCCGGGCTGGAATCCGCGATCCGCGCGATGCCGAAGCCGCGCATCGTCGGCATCTCGGTCCTCACAGCCACCTGCGGCCCCGCCTACGATCTTGGTCGTCGGATCATGGAAATCGATCCCGACGCGCTGATCGTCATGGGCGGCGTCCATGCCACGGTCGTGCCGGAAGAGCCTCTGAACGAGAGAGCCGCGCATATCGTTGTGCGTGGCGAAGGCGAAGCCACTTTTGTCGAGATCGTGAATGCATTTGTCGAAGGCCGTCCCTTCGATGGCATTCAGGGCATCACCTATCGTGGCCCGGACGGCGCCATCAAGAACACGCCATCGTGCGTGCTGATCAAGGAACTCGATACGTTCCCGCCGTTCCCCTACCACCTCTTTGCGCACAACAAGGAGAAGTACGGGCTCGGCTTCTACGCGGTGCTCACCTCGCGCGGCTGTCCCTACAAGTGCACGTTCTGCTCCCAGCGCAGCATGACGGCCCTGAGCTATCGCTATCACTCGACCGACCGCGCGCTCCAGGATATCGAGACGCTCGTTGAGGACTACGGCGCGCCCGTCATCATCACCTACGATGACAATTTCACGGTCAACAAGAAGCGCCTGTTCCGTCTTCTGGACGGTATCATCGAACACGGCTACCACAAACGGGTCCGCTTCGAGGGCTCCATGCGCGCCGACAACGACGACGCGCGGGTCTACGACAAGCTCATGGAGGCGAATTATACGACGCTGTACTACGGCATGGAGACCGGCAGCGAGCGTATCATGGCCATCATGCAGAAGGGCGAGACGGTCGAAGAAGTCGTCGATGCCATCAAGGAGTCGAAGCGACGTGGCTTCAACGTCGGCACGACAATCATTTTCGGCTATCCGACCGAGACCTTCAAAGAGCGCTGGGACACGATCAAGCTGATCTACTCCCTGCCACTCGACAGCGTGCGATTCAACATCCTCACGCCCTATCCGGGGACCGGCATCTATCACGAGATCAAGGAGTCCGGGAAACTGCATGTCCGGGAGAAGTGGGCCAATTTCTCCGTCCAGTACATGTGGGAAGGCAGCGACATGCCGTTCGTGCCGGAAGGGACGAACCCCTATGGGCTCATGCTCACAACGATGTTCGCCAACCTCTACTACTACCTGCGACCGTCGGGCATCTGGAAGCTGGTGACCAAGCGGGTTGCTGGCGGTAACGTGGTCATCCTGCCGCCGCGCTGGTACTTCTCGACATACGCCCTGCGGCTCGCCCGCGTCGGCCTCTATCTCATCCGCCGCTTCCTCGCAGTCCTGGCGATGTTCCTTCTGACGAAGCCGCTCGACTGGTTCCACGGAGGGTGGTTCCGCAAACGCTCGAAGGCGACGGTACAGCCAGAGGCACGCGCAGCCGGCGCTGACTGAGACCCTCACGTTGCTACCGGTGCATGGTGGCCGCGCCTGACCGGCGCGGCCTTGTGCGTTTTGAGACGAGCCTGACAATCGCCGCAAGGGTCCTGAAAGCGTGCAGATAGCAAATAGCCGCATCCTAGTAACCGGCGGTGGCGGCCTGATTGGCTCCTCCATCGTCGAACGGCTCGTGGAAGCCGGCGCGGCCGCCGTGACGATCGTGGACAATTTCGACCGCGGTGATCGACGCAACCTGGACACCGCACGGCCATCAAACCGGATTGAGCTGGTGGAAGGCGACATCTGCGATCGCGGCCTGATGCGCGATCTCCTCTCTCGCGCCGACGGGCTCGTTCACATGGCTGCGCTGCGTATCACTCAGTGCGTCCAGGAACCCGAACGTGCCCGCCAGGTGATGTTCGAGGCCCCCTTCAACATCCTTCTCGACGCGGCACAGAGCGGCGTAAAGAAAATCGTGGCCGCTTCCTCGTCGTCGATCTATGGCCAAGCCGATACGTTCCCCACGGGCGAGCATCATCACCCCTACAACGACGACACCCTTTACGGCGCCGGCAAGCTCGCGGTCGAAGGAATGCTGCGTGCGTTTCACCGCACACACGGCCTGAACTACGCCGCCATGCGCTTCTTCAACGTTTATGGTCCGCGGATGGATATTCACGGCGTATACACGGAAGTCATGGTGCGATGGATGGAGCGCATCGAAGCCGGCCGCGCCCCAATCATCTTCGGCGACGGCTCTCAGAGCATGGATTTCACCTACGTCGACGACGCAGCCCGGGCCTGTGTCCTCGCCCTGGCGTCCGACGCCACCGGCGAAGCTTTCAATATCGGCACAGGACGTAGCACCTCCCTGCTCGATCTCGCACGCCTTCTGGCACGAACCATGGGCCACGATCTGGCGCCGGAGTTTCAGCCGGCGCGCGGCGTGAGCCCGGTCTCGTACCGCCTTGCAGATATCGCTAAAGCCGAACGGCTGCTCGGCTTTCAGCCGAAGGTGCCGCTCGAGGAGGGCCTGGCCCGGCTCGTCGCCTGGTGGCGGCAGGCGCGGAGCGCGGCGGCGTGATGGCCACCCCGGAAGGAACGGGAGACGGGAACGTCGCTCCGATAAAGTTCTCTGCGCCATTCACCGACGGCGCAGAAGCAGCGGCTGCGGCCGAGGTGATTGCCTCAGGCTGGCTGGTCGGCGGCCCGCGCCTCAAGGAGCTCGAGGAACGGTTCGCCAGCCATTGCGGCCGGCGCCACGCGATCGGCGTGAGCTCGTGGACAACCGGCGCCTTCCTCGTGCTGCACGCCTGGGGTGTCGGCCGCGATGATGAGGTCGTGGTCCCCTCGTTGAGCTTTATCGCCACGGCGAATGTCGCGGTTCACGTTGGCGCAACGCCTGTCTTCGCCGATATCGAGACGGCGACGTACAATATGGATTCGAGCGACGTCGAACGGCGCATCACGCCTCGCACGCGCGTACTGATGCCCGTTGATCAGGTGGGCATGCCCTGCGACATGGACGCTCTTATGGCTGTCGCCCGCCGCCACGGAATCAAGGTTCTCCAGGACGCCGCGTGCGCCATTGGCAGCATCTACAGGGGCCGGCCTGTAGGCGCGCACGGCGACGCTACGATCTTCAGCCTGCACGCGAGAAAGCTGGTTACGACCGGTGAAGGCGGCATGATCGTGACCGATGACGACGCGCTGGCCGCGCACCTGCGAATCCTGCGCCACCAAGGGATGTCGATCTCCGACGATACCCGCCACGCCAGCCGCCCGACAGTCATCGAGAGCTATCCGGAGGTCGGCTTCAATTTCCGTATGACGGACGTCCAGGCGGCTATCGGCAACGCACAGATGACGAAGTTACCCGCGATGGTCAAACGGCGACGGATTCTGGCCGAGCGCTACCGCAGCGGACTGCAGCGCATCGGATGGCTCAGCGCCCCCGCGGAACCGGCGGGCTGCGAATCGAATTGGCAGAGCTATATGGTCCGGCTTTTGCCCGATGCCCCGATCCGACGCAACGCGCTCATGGACCGCCTCTATGACCGTGGGGTGCCGACGCGGCGCGGGATCATGGCGTCGCATCTCGAGCCGCCCTACAGGGCCCGCGCGGCGTCTCTGCCCGTAACCGAGGGCGTCAGCGCAAGCACCCTGTTGCTTCCTATGCACAACGCACTCAGCGACGAGCAGCAGGATTTCATCCTCCAGTGCCTAGCCAGCGTCGACGCCTGAAGTGCCTTCTACCCGATACTGAACGACGACGTTTTGCGCCCGTCGCGCCGCGACGGCCACCCGCCTTGCCGTTGAACGCAATGTATTGCTCTGATATCAACAGGCTCTGATGGCCTCCGGCGCCAAATCCCCACAATCGTCGCGCATGCCCGATTCTGCTGCCTCTGTTACGCTGGAAAACGTCGCCATACGGTTCTTCGAGCACGATCCGTTTCGAACCCTGAAGCATCGTGTCCTGCACGGCAGGCCCCTTCCCAACTCGACTTCCCTGACAATTCTCGAAGGAATCTCCTTTCACGCCGGCGCCGGCGAGCGCATCGGTGTGATCGGAGCCAACGGCTCCGGAAAAACGACCTTGCTCAAGACCATCGCCGGAATCTTACCTCCCTCCGATGGACGGCGGCGCGTCTCAGGCTCGATCGCACCCATCATCGCTCAGGGCATCGGGTTCAATCACCTGCTCTCCGTGCGCGACAACATCAAGCTTGCTCTCGTTCATACGGGACGCTTCACGAGCTTTAATCCCGATCTCGAGCATCAGATCCTGGAGTTTTCCGAGCTCGCCCCCCGCGCGGAAGAGGCCGTGATCCATCTCAGCAGCGGTCAGCAAGCCCGGCTCTCTTTCGCCATATCGTTGTTTCAAAAGCCCGACATCCTTCTGCTCGACGAGGTTTTTGCGACGGGCGACGCAGCCTTCCAACGCAAGGCCACCCTCGCCATGGAATCTTGGATCGAGCAGACTCCCGTTGTTTTTCTCGCGAGCCACGACGACCTGCTCATCCGCCGGCTATGCGAACGCTCCCTGCTTTTGTCGAATGGCAGGCTTGTCGCAGACGGCCCCACTAACGAGTTGATCGAACGCTACCTCGTGCTCGTCAACGGTGACGCGTGATGCTGGTCTTGCAGATCGTCCGAAACCTGCCCCTGATCGGAGCGAGTCGCGCCGAGATGCTGGCGAGCATCGGCTTCCTGGCGTTCGTGCGCCTCCGCTCGCGCTATGTCGGCTCGCTCATCGGGCTGGGCTGGTCCCTGCTCAATCCGTTGAGTCAGATCGCCATATTCTCCTTCGTCTTCTCCGCAGTCATGAAGGTCCCGATCGACAAATACCCCCTTTATCTGATGTCGGCCCTGCTGCCCTGGAGCTTCATGTCTTCGAGCGTCATGGCGGCGGCTTCGTCGTTCGTTTCGCGGAAGCACGAGTTCAATCATTCACTGGTGTCGCCGATCCTGTTTGCGGTGAGCGACATCGCCGTCGAGCTCCTTGCCTTTGTGATCGCCTACGGCGTTCTTTTAGCAGTGGCCCTTGCTTTCTTCGGCGTTAGTCTAGACATGCTGGCTCTCCTGCCGCTCGTCCTTCTACCGTTGGTCGTAGCCACGTTCGGCGCAGGAATCATCAGCGCCTATCTCGGAGCGCTTTTTGCCGACTTCAGCCATATCCTTTCTATCGTTCTTGGCATTGTTTTCTGGCTTTCACCGATCGTCTATCACTGGACGAATGCGCCGGAGGCCGTCCAGCCTCTCATCAAGTACAATCCGGTCTCACTGCTCATTTCTCCGCCACAGATATTGCTGCATGGCGGCTATTTGCCGTCTATCGAGTTGCTTCTGGCCAACTCTCTCATTGCCCTCGTCGTGATCTGGCTCGCCATTCGTCTTCATCGCCGATATTTCAGAACCATAATCTTCTACCTCTGACCATGCCGTCGCCTGTCGCCTCGGCAACCTCTGCGATCCCGACCGAAGTCAGCGTCGTTATTCCCTGCTTCAACCAGGGTCAGTTCCTCGACGAGGCGATCGCCTCCGCCCGCCGAGCGAGCCGTGGCTCCATTGGCATCATCGTGGTGGATGACGGCTCCACCGAAGTGCAGACGAGGCAGAAGCTTGCAGCACTCGATGACGCCAAGGACGTCATCGTGGTGCGGCAGGGTAACCAGGGGTTGGCGGCGGCTCGTAATGCAGGATTTACCCGCACCACAACCGAGTTCGTGCAGTTTCTCGATTGCGATGATCTCCTGACCGAGGGCGCTATTGATGCCCGCCTCGCACGCCTGAAAGCCGATGCAACGCTCGCCGTCTGTATCGGCGACTATGTCTTTCTGCGCGACGGCAGCCTTGAGGCGCCGCGACCGCCCGATTTCCGGGGGGAGACCTTTTCTCCAACCGACTTTCTGATGCGCTGGGAGCGCGGTCTGTCCGTTCCCATCCATTGTGCCCTCTTCCGGCGCGGCATGCTTCCGGGCCCGCCATTCGATCCCCGGTTGCGCGCCAAGGAGGACTGGGTGTTCTGGAGCCTCCTCGCCACCCGCGATGTGCGCTTCGCCTACCTGCCCGGACCCGTTGCGATCTATCGTCAGCATGGCGCGAACATGTGCCTCGCCATCGACGACATGGCCATGGCATGGTTGCGAGCGGCCTTTGTGCTGACACAACAGCTACCCCAGCCGCCGCCACAGTTTTTCGACGCAGCGCTCGCACACTTCGAGACCTATTATTTGCCGCGCATCGTTGAAAACGGCGTCGCCATCCGGTTGCAGCAGACTGTGCTTGATATCCAACGCCACGAGCGCCTGGTGGCTTTCGCGAGTCGTCACCCTGGTTTACGAGCTGCCGTGAACGCGGTATCCCGCCTCATGGGGCTCTGGAACCGACCATGACTGACACCGGATTTTCCCGCTCTCGAAAGGTGCGGAGCTGAAGGCGCCGGCATGGCACTCTTTCTCGTCACCGGTGGTTGCGGGTTCATTGGCTCGCATCTCGCGTCGACACTCATCGCGGAGGGACATCGCGTACGCGTCCTTGACGATCTCTCAGTTGGAAAGCCGGATGGCGCTCCGTCGGGTGCCGAGCTTCTTGTCGGAGACGTCAGCGAACCTGAGACGGTCCGAGCCGCCTTCGATGGAATCGCCGGCTGCTTTCATTTGGCGGCCGTGGCTTCGGTTCAGGAAAGCGGGGCCAATCAGCACAAGGCAACCCGAACCAACCTGCTCGGAACCATCTCGATCCTCGATGCGGCACGTCGGACCGCCGGAACTCCCGTCGTCTACGCATCTTCCGCCGCGGTGTACGGCGACCAGCCTGTACTACCCGCCAATGAAGCCGCACCGGCAAAGCCGATTTCCAGCTATGGGGTCGACAAGCTTGGATGCGAGACACACGCGCGCGTTGCTGGTGCTGTGGCCGGAGTTCCCACGATGGGATTGCGCTTTTTCAACGTCTACGGGCCGCGCCTTCCCCGCAGTTCCCCCTATTCCGGAGTTATCGCCGCCTTCTGCGATTCCCTGCTGCATCGGAGGCCGATCACGATTTACGGTGATGGCAGCCAGACCCGCGACTTCATCTTCATTGATGATGTCATTGCGGCTCTGATCCGGGCGATGGAGCGTACGACGACCGGCGCCCCGGTATTGAACGTCAGCACCGGCATCCCGACGTCGATACACGATCTGGCCCGACTTCTCGCGACGCTCACAGGCGCGGATTGCGATATTCAATATGCGCCGGCCCAGGACGGCGACATTCGGCATTCCACCGGCTCCACGCGTGCAGCCTTCGACGTCCTTGGCTGGCGCGCGCAGGTGCCGGTCGAAACAGGCCTCCAGAGAATGCTGGATTCGATGCCGTGATCGGCTGACCGCCAATCGTCAGTCCGCGGAGCGCCGAAGGTATTTCCGCACGTCCCAGGTCAACGCCCGCGCGATGGCCCTGGTTGACACAGTCCTGGCGTCTTGGATCTGACGCCGCTGTTTCCAGACGGCAGGCAGACCGAGCACCGCGTCCCGCAGAGCGCGCAAGGTCGGCAAGGCATCGCCTCGCACCATCGCACGCACAACCAGCACGAGAAGCGCTGCGACGTGCAGCGGAAGAAGGAGCCAGAGCAGCGGCCCCGGCATGTTCTTTACAAAGGTCCAGCTCATGTTCCTTTGCCCGTGGTAGCGCGCGAAATCAGACCGCGCGCCGGCGATGCCGCCGCCGACGTGGTGCACAACAGCTGTCGCAACCTGCATGCATCGACCGCCTAGCAGTCGGGCCCGGAAGGCGAGATCCACATCCTCGCAGTACGCGAAGAAACGCTCATCGAAGCCTTCGAGACGGCGAAAGAGCGACGCGCGATAAAGAGCCGCAGCCGCACACGGGCTGAAGACCTCACGTTCGGGCGGCAGCGAGGAGATCGGATGCCCGTACCCTCCCCGCCAGGGTGTGCCGGCCACGAAATACATGTCGCCTGCGCCATCCAGCGTTCCTGGGTCCCGGGCGTTGATCTGCGTCGACCCGAAGAAATCGACGCCGGGCAGTCGCCTCGTTGCGTCCAACAAGGCGGTCAGCCAGCCTGGCTCGGCGAAAGCATCCGGATTAAGCAGGGCAAGCCATTCTCCACGCGCTTCTCGGGCCGCCTGGTTGTTCGCCGCCGCGAACCCGAGATTCTGGCCGAAGGGCAGAAAGCGAAAACGCCCGTCGTCGATTTTTGCACGAGCCCGCTCGAACGAGCCGTCATGCGACCCGTTGTCGACGATAATGGCTTCAAAATCCGTGAAGAGCTGGTCGCGGAGAGCGCGGAGGCAGTGATCCAGAAAGTCCCCGCCGTTATAGTTGACAACAATAACCGAGATGACGGGAACGGGCATCGGATCAGCCATGTCGAGAGACGAGGATGTTGGCGATCATAAGCACAGTTCAGCCTTCTCCGGAATCGAACTCGCCCCGCAGTATTGACCCTCCGTCAGCATCCGGCGATTCTCCTCGATAGACAAATGGCTATCCCTCCATCCCTCCCGATTGCGCTGCAGATTGCCGGGGTTTTCGGCAGCCTGTTCGTCGGCGTCTTGGCCTTTCCGACGGTGGATTTCGGATTTTGGCCGCGCGTCGAACTACCCACGGTTGCTCTCTGGCTGACTGCCGGACTGGCGGCGATCGGACTCGCGCTCGAGGGAGGCCGCCTGCCAACGGGATTCGCGCGAAGCCCTCTCGCGCTCAGTCTCGCAGGACTCGTGGCCATGACGCTCCTGCTCGCGCCGTTCGCCCGCTATCCATGGCTGTCCCTTACCGGTGCGCCACAGGGCGGCGAAGGCGGCTTGCGCTATCTCGCGATACTCGTGCTGGTAGCTTCAGCCCTGCGGTTGCGACGCGAAAAGGCTCTCCGGAGTGCCTTGCTGTGGGCCGCCACAGCCGCACTCCTCGCGGCCCTCCTCCCGCTATACGTCGATCTCGGAAGCGGTCCACTTTTCGTTTTCCGTGAATATCTCGCTTACCCGGCGATAGCGTTGGCCACCATGGCCCTCGCTGAACTGAGCGGCGCGGAAGAGTCCTCGCAGGTGTGGTCGCAGCGGATGCCCGGTCTCCTGGCGCTTGCCACCGCCCTTGCCGTGCTGGTGATTTCGACCAACCGTTCGGCATGGCTGGGCTGCCTTGGTGCCGGCCTCCTGGCTGCCATCGCCTTCAGGCAAACGCGGAGCAGCAACTCTCAACCTCCTCGCCTGACTGCTGCGCTCGCGCTCGGCGTGGCCCACTGGGCCGTACTCTTCGCAATTGTCTGGATCGGTCTCGACGCGCCCGTCGAATCGCTCCGCGCTCGAATGCGGGTCCTGACCGTGCTGTTCGACGCCGTCGCAACGAGCCCTGCGATATGGATCGGCGGCAGCGGCTGGGGCCTTACGACCGAACTCTTTGCCCTGCATATGACGGCCGCCCCCGCCTCGCTCTGGGACGGCTCCTGGGACAACGCAAGCCGGGACCTGTTTCACAGCCACCATGCCGGGTTCGAAGCGTTTCTCTCCCTGGGTCTGGCGGGTGCCGGGTTTTGGACGCTCGGCCTTGTCGCTCCGTTGCTCATGGGGCCTAAAAACAAGTGGGCAGCGGCGCTCTTCCTGAGCGGATCTCTGACGCTGGTCGATGCGCTGTGGTTTCAGTTTCCCTTCGCAGCCGGCCCCATAGCGCTGGCTCTGGTGTGGGTGATCGATCGCGACGGCGAGCCGGTCCTGGCGCCCGCGCAGACCCTAAGGGCCGCTGTTGCCGTATCGGGCGCAGCGCTCGTCCTGTCCTCGGGGCTTATGGCCTCTTGGGAGATACGCTTTGCCGAAGCGCGCCGCGCGCTGCCGACCGTTTCGCACTCATGCGCGGAACTGCCCTCCGAGGAGTGGCGGGGCGATATCGAGACAGCCTACCTGTTCGACCACACGTTGCAGGCGTACCGCCAGGCGATCGCCAATCCGCCGGCGAAAGGCACTGGTCAGCAGACCGACACCCTGCTGCGGCTCTTCTGCGCCATCGATGCACGCGCCGCGGTCCAACAAAGCCCTTACCTGATGATGGTGGGGCTTCTTTTTCGAAACGAGGTCGCGTTCGTTCCGGGCCTGCCTGAGTCTTTTCGCACGGATCTGGCCACGACCTGGGAAACCCGCGTGAGGGAGTTTCTCGCGGTCGCGCCTCGCCGGTCAGATTTGGCAGCGCCTCTGCTCGCCGCGTGGGTCCAGCAGCGGGACTTCAGCAGGGTCACTGAGTTCGCCCGGGCCTTGGTGACACGGACGCCCAAGGATGCGGTCGGTCTCTACTTTTTAGGGATCGCGAGACTCGCGACAGCCGAATCGGACGCGCAGCGCCGGCAAGGAGTGCAACTCCTGCGGGAGGCCGTCCAGCATGGATTAGAAAGAATAATTCCTATTGATGATAATTTAAGAAATTTAATTTCGATGCGTTAAAGTTAGGCCGTCTGGGGTGATCCCGGCTGTGGCATTTGAGCCACAAACCTCCAGTTTTCGCTTACCAAGTTCGAACTTAGCTGGTTTTCTGTTGAGGCCAATTGGGCACCTCGTCAAAATCACTCCGAATTCTGGCAGCGCGCTGAATGCTCGGGGTGAATGTATCTTGCGGCACAGTACGGCGCTAAGGGCGGGACCATAAATGCGTGCATGGAACATGGGGCGGCTGGTCAACGGGGTGGCCGCTGGTGCGTTGGTTCTGATGGCAAGCGCAATGCCTGCGGTTGCCCAGTACAACACGGCCGGCAGCGAGAAAGCCGCGACTCCCGCGGTTGTCGCCGCGGTATCAAGCGCCACAGCGTCGATCACAGCCGGCGGTATCTCAAGCGCCATTAGCGGTGGCGGCGGGTTCGTCTCCGCTGGCGCCGCAACGGCCAATCTGCGGCGCTACGGGTCGGGCGACAGCGGCTTGGGTGCGGCGGGCAGCGACAAGAAGTTCGGCCTCTGGATCAACGGTGGCTGGAACCACATGAAGAACGACTTCGTGAATACGAAGTTCGATGGTGACTCGTACATCGGCGCTCTGGGCGGCGACTTCAAGATCAACGACAGGCTGACTATCGGCGTCACCGCGAGCTTCGAAGACACCGATCTTAGCACCAACTTCAACTCGGGCACGGTCAAGACGAAGGGTATCGGCGTCGGCCCGTACGCGGCTTACATCCTGAGCCCCAACTTCTACGTCGATGCCTTCGCCACGTTCTCGCGGCTCGACACGGACGTGACGCGGACCAGCGGCTCGATCCGTGGCAGCTATGACTCGGATCGCTGGACGGGCGTGGCCAACCTGAACGGTCAGTTCGCACTGACCGGCAGTTGGCGCGTCTACCCGCAGGTTGGCGTGCTGTACGTCCACCAGAAGGACGAGGCGTATCGCGAAAGCGGTGCGAGCACCTCGGTTGTCGGAGTGAACTATGTCAGCTTGGGCCAGGCCCGCGGCGGCGCCAAGGTCGGTTACGATTTCGGCCGGGTTGAGCCCTATTTCGGCGCCCGTTACCAGTACAACTTCGTGAACCCTGAGGTGAATCTGGGGACTGTTGCCAGCCCGTCCAACGACCGGGATTCGGTCAACTTCCAGGGTGGTATCAAGTTCAAGCTGACCAACACCCTGACGGGCAGCCTTGAGGGCAACACGACGCAGTTCCTGAAGGACACGGAGCAGTACGGCGCTCTGGGCTCGATCAAGCTTTCGTTCTAAAGCTGCCTAAAAAGCAGATCGATTGGAGGGCCAGGGCGTCTGCCTTGGCCCTTTCTCTTTGGGCGCTGGCCTCCTGCACGCCGTCGGTCTTCCTGGAGCCTGTGGAACGAGCGGAGCGGGCTGCTGCCGCGCATAACTGGCGTCGGGCCGATATCCGGACGACCGGGTTCTCTCTGACGGCCTGGGAGCAATACCGCGGCGGAACAGAGCTCGCGGTCTACATCGAAGGCGACGGGTACAACTGGGCATCGCGCTATCAGCCCTCCCCCGATCCGTCTCCGCTGACTCCGCGTGTGCTCGAGATGGCCATGCAGGATCCGACGCTCAATCGCCTTTACCTGGCCCGCCCATGCCAGTATCGCCCCCAAGCCGATCTGGCGACCTGCGACCCCCATTTCTGGTTGAGAGGCCGCTACGCCCCACAGGTGGTCTCGGCCCTGAATCAGGCCATCGAGGAGGGCAAACGCCGCAGCCGCGCGGAACGGATATCCATCTTCGGATACTCAGGCGGCGGGGCGCTCGCGGTCCTGGTGGCTGCCCGGCGATCCGACGTCAGCAGGGTCGTCACCGTTGTCGCCAACCTGGATCACCACGTGTGGACACAGCATCACGGCGTGTCCGCGCTGACCGACTCCCTCAATCCCGCCGACATGGCTTCAGCGTTGAGCGGCATGTCGCAGGTTCACTTCGTCGGAAACAACGACACCATCGTGCCGCGCGCCGTAACCGACAGCTATATGCGCAGGCTGGCGCCGTCGCCGGTCGCCGTCCGCGTCATTGCCCTACCCTTCGATCACACGTGCTGTTGGGACCGTGATTGGCCGCAGCTGCTGCAGCGCCACGTCTATACGGGACCGTGAATGGCCGCTATTTCACGCTGTCGGCTGGAGCCTTGGACGTATTCGTGTCCGCTGTGCCAGCCTTGCCGGCTTTACCGGATTCAGCATCCAGAGCTTTCTTCGCGGCCTCATCAGTCTGCTGCTTGATGATGTCCGATTGCATTTGCCCGGTCATCGGAACCGTCATCGGTGTCACGATCGCCCCCGGTGACTGCGCTTGAGCGGCGCCCACGACAGTAGACACACCCAAGAGGATTCCGGCGAGGCCAATTGACTTGCTCACGCGCATTGTCATGAATGCCCTCCTTCGTTGTCTCGACACCGACACAGATGCCAACCCTGTAAATATGGGGACTTCCGCGGGAAATGCGAGTCAGACTGCAATGCCCACTCAAGGGTTTGAAATATCAATAAAAACCGCCCTGATGTGTCTCGGCCTCATGACCCTTGCCGCCTGCTCGGGTAGCCGAGATGTCTTCCTGGCAAGCCCCGAAGCCGTACAACGCATTTATCTCCACGGTGTGCCGCATATAGACGGTCAGGGCGCGCGGCGCTCGGTCTACAGTCCGAGCGAATCCTTTTTGCCAATCGGCCTGTATCACGCACTCAGCGGCGAACACAACGGACGTAGCTACGATTTCTCCCCGTTGCGCGCCGCCGGGTTCAACACGGTGCACGCTTGGGAAATGCAGAAGCTAGAACCAGTGGCACAGGCCGCCGCCGCCAACAATCTGAAGCTGATCTTCTTCAACCCGACCGACGACGACGTCCGACGCCAGCTGGTGGACCGCGATTCTCCTGTGCTTGCCTGGTACCTCGAGCAGGAACCGACAAAGCCGGTCGACGATCCGGCATGGCGCTCGCACCTCTCGCGTTTCCGCGCGCGCCACGACGCCATCCGTACCCTCGACCCGATTCGTCCCGGGCTCATCATTGATACGCCCTTCATGACAGGCCCCCGGGCCGAGCGATGGATCAACTGGAATACGGCCGCCGACATCACCAGTCATTTCAACTACCCCATACTGAACCATGCCACGCCTTCACTCAGCGCCGCGCGCGGCATTCCCGAGACCGTCGCGCGCGCCGTTGCTCTCAATGCGGAACGCAAACCCGTGTGGTTCGTCGTCCAGGCCTTCGCCAGCCCGCATCAAGGGTGGAACATGCCCGACGCCACCCAGTTGCGCGCGATGGCCTACGCAGCGCTGATTCACGGCGCCACCGGAATCATCTATTTCAGCCTCGACAGTTTCGTGACCCGCGACGACGGTGTGATCGGTATCAGCCCGGACACTCTCTCCGAGTATGGTCCGGCCCCGGACTACAACGGTGACGGCCGTCCCCCGCTCGTAGCGGATGACGCGCTTCTCAAGGCCAGCCGCACACTGTGGTCAGCCGCCTCATCGCTCAATCGCGAGCTTGCCGCGCTGCAGGCCGAGCTGCTCACGGCCACCTCACCCCGGGACTACATGCTGGAGATCGCCGGACACAGCCATTCGCCCGTTCCCATACGGACTCTCCTCAAGGAACGGGACGGCATTGCCACCCTGTTCGCCGTAAACCTCGACAATCGCCCGCTGCAAATGCGAGTGACCTTCGACACCGCCGTTCACGATCTTTCGGTGTTGTTCGCCAACGTTGAGGCGCCGACCAGCGCCGAGCACGGCTGGACGGATCAACTGGGCCCGTTCGCCTCACGGGTGTACCGCTTCAGTTTCAGCGGGAATTGACCGTCCCCGCCCGTCGTATCAGGCCCCTCGCGTTTCCCTCTCGACCTTCATGGCCGCGGCCTGAGATCAAGCCACTCCGACCAGCGATCGTCGCGCCCGGCCACGCCAACCCGAAGGCGAAATAGCTCGTAAGGCACTACCCACGTGTTCCAGTAGCGGCGGTCCAGAGTCCCGAAATCGCGGATGGTCCCCTGGACGTCGAACTCGCCACGCAATGAGAGCGTTCCCCGCCCGGCTTCGTACTGGACCCGATAAACCCGACTGGCATCCCCGGACCACTCAAGCCGGAAACGACCGGACACGTCGTCGTAACGCATGGAGCCGCTGGTGGCAGGAAAGATCCAGCGGGGAGACGGCGCCGCCGCGTCACCGCTGCCGGCGCCCGGGGCTGGCGACAGCCGCATGGAAAGAACATGCGCAACCAGCAGATCGCGCAGACGGTTCACGATGTCCGGTCGCCTATCCGCCAGATTGATCAATTCCGCAGGATCGCTCTCCAGATCGTACAGGCTGATATCGCGATCGACACCATGATCCCGGACAACATGAAGCTTCCAGTTGCGGTCTGCGATCGCCCCGACAAACCGAGGAATATTGAACGGTTCCGGCTCTGCGAATCCGGCTCCGCTGGTAAGACCTAGCCATGGCCTCTCGTTCCCCGAGGAAAAGAGATCTCGACCAGGCAGCTCCCGGCTCGCCTTTCGGCCCAACAGCGCAAGCAGGGTCGGCATGACATCCGTATGCGCGCTCGGCGTCTTGATCGCCCCCGCGGGTGGCGCACGAAAGGAGGGCGGAACCCAGATGACCAAGGGGATCCGGACGATCTCCTCATGGAGATGCCCCGCCCGCGTGGTTGAAGCATGCCCGACCTGCCCCCGCTCGAGGATTTCCTCGCCGTGATCCGCAGTCAGGACAACGATTGTATTCTCACGAAGCCCGCTCGCCTCGATGAAATGCCAGAGATTGCCGAACCAGGCATCGAACGCCCGAAATCCGGCAAGATAAAGCGCATGAATGGCCGCCCGATCGGAAGGCTCGAAGGGCACACTACCGGCGACAATGGCCGGCATCGTCATCACCGCCTGCAAGCGAGCCCTGGCCCCGTGGTCGTCAGCCGGCACTAACGATGCAGGGTCCGGGCGATAGGCCTCTGGCGGCGCGTAGGGAAGATGCGTGTCCAGATAGTGATACCAGAGCACGAAAGGCTGCCTGCGCTCCGTCTGCCGTGCCAGCCAGGCCACTAGATTTGCGCCGGGCTCAATATCCAGGCCAAGAGCCCGAAACCCTTCCACCAGCTGGAACGGTTGCAGGCCGGCCGCCTTGTATCCGGCGGTGGCAAGGTCCTTCAGGGGCAGCGGCCAGTCGGCAGGAACATGCTGATCGCGCCCATGGATCCCATGAGCGAACGGCGTCAATCCGCTGAGCAGCGAAACGATATTTGCGGCGGTCCACCCGGAAACGGCCCGGTGGCTCTCGAATCGGACCCCTTGCTCCGCCGCACGCCAGATGTGCGGCGTGGTTTCTGGTGACAGCACCTCCGCGCGAGCACTTTCTACCGTGAGCACGATGACGTTGTACCGCTGACGCCACCACCCTAGCTCTGCGAGTGCCAGCAGCAGCAGGGCCACCCCGCAGACGACGGCAACGCTAGTGAAGAACCAGCGAAAACGCATGAGTACTCAAGGGGTAAGCAGCGGCCGATAGCATCAGGACATTGGCGCGAACGAGAAAGAAACGCGGCCCTGTTGCTGGCCCCCCGTGACCCAGCAATCCCCAGGCGACCGCTCCGCCGGCCAAAGGCAGGATTGTCCAGACAGGCAGGACCTCCCCGCGAAAGCCCGGAATGGAGAGCAACAGCAGGAGCCACCCGATGGCCAGCAGGACAAAGCCGAGCCATTCGAACGGCGTCAGCGCAAGCCGTCTCCCTTCTTCTTTCCCTGTGGAAGGAGACTTGAGATGGAACGCGTGCGTCAGCAGCGCTCCCGAGAGCCCCGATAGCGTGTTCACTGCGATATCCCGCAAGCCGAAGGTCCTATCCGGCAACACACCCTGCAAAAGCTCGTCATGACCACCAAGAAGCGCAGTGATGATCGACGTGGCGGCAAGCAGTGACAGCCCGTCCAGATGCGCGGCCAGCGCACGGCCAACAACAAGAGCAAGGATAGCGTACTGAGGAAGATGGATGCGCTTGGCCGGAAATGCCGGATCACACAGGAGAACCGCCGCGCACGCGGCGATGAATGCCACCGCAAGCGCCGGCGTCGACACCGGGAAACGTTGCCGCCGGCGCCGAGCCGCGACGAAAGCCACCCCCGCGCCGGCAAGGACAACCAGCCCCAGGGGCACGAGGTTAGCCCCGCTGGGTCCTATGCCGGTTACAAGCGTCTGCCAGATCTGGAACGTATTGACGTATCCGACGACCAGAGTCAGCGCTGCCGCCTGGTACAGCACGCCTCCCATCCGACCGGACCGGGCACAACATTCCGCCTGGGGATGCAAAAGAAGCCGTCTCCGGATCGCTGGCAAACGAGCAAGACGCGTAAATTTCGCCTATTATTGCCGTGGTATGGACTCGGGGGCAACCGACAGCCCCGCCCTGCTGTGGCTGCCACGATGGGTATACATCGTCGACTGATCCTTGCCGGATTCCTTGCTGCTGTTGTCGTTGGAGCAGCGTGGGGGCTCGTGCCCACGGACCGCCCCTTCGCCTCCTCGGAATCACAGGCTATCAGGCTCACGCTTCCCGTCTCGTATATAGAAGATATCGAAACACGCCCTCGAGCTGACCCGCCATCGGAGCGAGAGGAGCGGGTCATCGTGGACACCGTCGTCCCGGGTGACGCCTATGCGTTGGAATCCTGGAGTGCTGAACGAACTGCGGTCGGCTGGTTCGATAGCCTGACCAGGAAAAACGCGGCAAGCCCCCCGGGTAGCACCCTGCCCCTCGAACCAAACGACATCGTGGTGGCACAAGGGTGGGTGGGTGATGGAACACTTGGGATGCGCTTCCCCTACGTGCTCCTCACAACGTGCGGTGTCGTCGTAGCGACAGTCACTGTTGATCGGGAGCGGCCAGACGTCGCTAAAGCCGTGCATCCGCATCTTACACGGTCGGGCTGGCAGGCAACGTTACTGGCAGGAGATCTTCCCCGTTGTGGGTCCATGACACTGCAGGCCTACGGTGTCGCCCCGGCGCGACGTCTTATCTTCCCCCTATCCGGAGAGTTCCAATTAGCGCTGCTCGACGGGGAGGCGCCACACTCTTCTCAGGTCGAGCATAGGGGGGTACTCATCGGCCCCGAGGACATCCCTCTTGCCCCGCGATCCACTGTCCTTTCCGTTAAGCCCTCGCGACTGGAATTGCGGCAATGCGGCGATTCGAAGTGCAGCGTCGTAGGCTCGCTGCCCATCGGTGAGCATGCCGTATCGGTCTTGGACCGATCTCCCGGCTGGGTCCTGATTTTTTCGGAACGTGGAGCGGGATGGGTATCGAGTCACCTGGCGCAGGACAGCGACACCGTCCGGTAGCAAAACGCGACGCGCACTCATCCCCGAGAAGCCAACACTCCAGGGCTTTGCCTACCGAATGCTGACCATCGCGTTCGGCACGAACGACAGCCTCAACACGGATCCGCTCTCGAAAACCTCATCGGGCGGGCGCGAGACGCGCAAGGGGGCCGCCAGGCCCGGCACGTCCACTTCGTATTCCCAGGTTTCGCCCAGGAACACGCGGCTGCGCAGCGTGCCGTCGACATCGTAGGCCCCTTTGACGCCCCCTTCCGGACGCGACAGGCCGATGCGGTGCGGTCGGATCGACAGCGCGGTCGCGCCGTCGACGGGCGCCGCGAACGGCACGACGATCCCGCCGGCGACAAAACAGCCATCGGCAAATTGCCCATCGATCAGATTTGTCCGGCCGATGAAACTCGCGACGAAGCGCGTCTGGGGATGGTCATAGACGCGCTTGGGCGCGTCCGCCTGTTCGATCCGGCCCTTGTTCATCACGACGATGCGGTCGGCGGTCACCATCGCTTCCGTCTGGTCATGGGTCACGTAGACGCTGGTGATGCCGAACTCGTCGTGCAGGCGGCGAATCTCGAAGCGCATTTCCTCGCGCAGATTGGCATCGAGGTTGGACAAGGGTTCGTCGAGCAGCAGCACCTTGGGCTCGACGACGATGGCGCGCGCCAGCGCCACGCGCTGCTGCTGACCGCCCGACAGCTCGGCAGGCAGGCGCTGCGCCAGATGGTCGAGATGGACGATCTCCAGGATGCGCCGCGTGCGCCGCTCGACCTCGGCCTTCGAGAGATTGCGCAGACGCAAGCCGAACGCGACGTTCTCGAATACGTCCATATGCGGCCAGATGGCGTAGCTCTGAAAGATCATGGACATCTGACGGTGCTCCGGCGGAACTGCGGCGCCCGCACCGAACAGCGTGCGCCCGCCCAGCGCGATCGTGCCGCCCGTCGGCTCGACGAAGCCTGCGATGGCGCGCAGTGTCGTCGTTTTGCCGCATCCCGAGGGCCCCAACAGCGCTATGAACTCCCCTTCCCCGATATCCAGTGACAGATCGTCGACAGCCGTAAATCCGTTGAACCGGCATTCGAGATGCGCGAGATGAAGGTACGCCATCACGGTCTCCGCAACATAAAGTCACGGCCGGCAACGCGCTGGCCGATCCACACGACGATCCACGCCGCCGCGAGCAGCAAAACGCCGAGCGCCGACAAGACCTCGAAATTGCCCTCTTCGCTCAAATCGAGCATCACGATCGACATGACCTTCGTCTTGGGTCCGGTCAGGAAGATCGCCGTGCTCAGCTCGCGCGTCGCCGCAATGAAGACGAGCAGCCACGAGCCGATCAAGCCGCCTTTGGCCAGCGGCACGACGATCTTGCGCATCACCACGGCGCGCGAGCCGCCGAGGATGCGCACCGCCTCCTCCATCTCCGGGTTCAGGCTTTTTACCGTCGCCGCGGCGTTGATGAAGGCGACCGGCAGGCTCCGGATCGTAAAGGCGAGGATGAGCATTGCCGCCGTGCCGTAAAGCGAGAACGGCGGGGGCGCGAAGGTCGCGTAGAAGGCGACTGCCAGCACGATGCCGGGAATGGCGATCGGCACCATGCACAAGAACTGCAGCAGCGCCGTACCTGGCATCAGGCGGCGCGCCTGGGCATAGGCCACGATCAGCGCGCCCAGCACGGCTGCGGTGGCGGCCACGCCCGAAAACCAGACCGTATTCCAGATCGAGCCGAGTGCCGAGCTGTTCTGGAACAGCAGATAATCGAAATTCTGCAGCGTGAGGTTGGCCAGCGAGAAACCGCGGCTCCAGGCTTTGGCGAAGGCCGCCTGCAGCAGGACGATCAGCGGCATGAACACGGCGAGCGCCCCCAACGCCATGCACAACGCGAAGGACGGCCAGCGCCAGCGACCGAGGTCGACGCGGCGGCGTTCTCCGCCTTTGCCGGTCAGCGCCGTGAAACCCTTGCGGTGCAGGAAACGGCGCTGCAGCCACAGAAGCAGGATGGTGATGGCGATCAGCGACAGCGAAAAGGCGGCAGCGGCGTCGAGCCGAGGCGGAAACTCGAAGAACTGCCAGAGCTGCGTCGTCGCCACGGTGATGCCGGCGGGAATCCCGAGCAAGGCCGGCGTTCCGAACAGCGTGATCGATTCCAGCAGCACGATGATCGCTCCGCCCAGGATCGCAGGCCAGATCATCGGCAGCGTGATCTTCACGGTGGCGACGAAGCGGCTCGCCCCCAGAATCGAGGCGGCGTCCTCGAGCTCCGTCGGCACGACGTCGAGCGCCGATTTGGCAAAGATGAAATTGAACGGGATCGAATAGAGAGCGATCATGAAGATGATCCCCTCCAGCGAGTAGATATTGAGCAGTGGATCTTCCGCGCCCAGGAAGATCCAGAGGCGGTTGATCCATCCCGCGTTCGGCCCGGCGAGCAGCATCCAGGCCACCGCACCCAGATAAGGAGGCATGACAAAGATCGCCACGACAACGAGCGTGACGAAATTGCCGCCCGGCATGTTGGTGCGGGAGACGAGCCAGGCCATGGGCACGCCGACGCAGGTGCTGATGACGGCCACCGCAATGCCTATGAAAAGCGAGCGGCCCAGCGCCTCGAGATGGCGCGACTCGCCGAAGGCGTGAGCCATCGGCTCAACGGTGAAGCCACCGGGATCGCGCACCGAAAGGCTCAGAAGCTTGAAGAGAGGCAGCCCGACCAGCACGATCAGTGCGGCGGCGAGCGCCACCAGCACGATCGTGCTCGGATCGAGCAACCGGCGCAGCCGCTCCGCGACCGCGCTTGCGAGTGGGGCCATCTATGTGCGTGCGGTGCGCCGCCCCTCAGCCGCCGAACGTCCGGCGCCAGCGGGTGTTGAGCTCGGGCAGGCCCTTAAGATCGTCGTCGGAAACGGGAATGGTCGTCACGTCACCCGGCATCTTGCCGCCATGGGTGTTCTTGACCTCGGGACGCAGCGGCATACCCATGTCCATGTCGACGCGGATCTGCTGCGGCTCGACATCCAGCAGGAAATCCATGAACAGCTTGGCCGCGTTCTGCTTCTTGGAGTTCTTGAGGATACCCGAGCCCGCCAGGATGACGACCGAGCCGTCCGTCGGGAAGACGGTGCGATAGGGGGCGCCTTCAATCTCCTTCTTGCGGAACGGCCCGTCGCCGGCATGACCGACCGAGCGCTCGCCCGCGTCGAGCATGGTGATCACGTCGTTGATCGAGCGGCCGATCTGAGGATTGTTGGCGCGCAGCTTCTCGAAATAGCTCCAACCGTATTTCTTCTCGAGCGCGATCGCCCAGGCGCCGACGAAGCCCGAATAGGCCGGATGCCCGAAGGACAGCTTGCCCTTGAATTTGGGATCGAGCAGGTCGGTCCAGGCCTTGGGCGCGTCGGCGTCGGAAATCTTGTCGGTGCGATAGGCGATGACGATGATCGCGCCCGACGTCGCGTGATACTGGTTGTCGGCATCCATGTTCTGAAAGGCCGGCAGGATCTTGTCGGCGTTCTCCGGCCGGTAGGCCAGCAGGCGCCCTTCCGATTTCAGCCTCACGAAATGCGAATTGTCGGTCGACGAATAGACATCGGCGACCTGCATGCTGGCCATGATGTCCTGGTTCAGGCGCTGGTAAATGACCTGCGCCGTGGCGCGCACCACGTTGACCTTGATGCCGGGATATTTCTTGTAGAAGGCCTGCTCGACGGCCGTCGCGTTGTCGAGCCCGAAATGGCTGACGTACCAGGTGAGCTCACGGTCTGCCTTCGCGGCGTCGTAGAGCTGGCGAGTCGCATCGGACATACCCTGGGAAAACGCGGGGGCCATCGCGCCCAGCAACGCGAGACCGGCGAGCGGAACCAGCTTCTTCCAGGCGTTCATGTCGTCCTCTCCGTGAATGTTTCTTCGTTTCGTTCAGCGTGCGGGCGGCAGCGCCGCCGCGATGGCTTCACTCCAGGCCGCGTAACCGGCATCGTTCAGATGGCGCTGATCCTCGGCGTAGAAGCGCGGATCGGCGTTGCCATCTGCATCGATGAAGGGGCCGAAGATATCGATCAGCCGCACGCCGGAAATCCCGGGAAGGTGCTTCTCCAGCAGCGTGTTGGTCGCGCGCAACGTCGCCATGCGCGGCCCGTGGAACGGGGCCGGCTTCATGGTCAGCACAGCCACCGGCAGGCCGGGCTGTGATTTCCGGGCCGCCTCGATCAGCGATACGATCAGGGCCAAGATCTCCTCGGGGCCGCAATTGTACTTCTCGATGTCGTTGGCACCCGCGGCGACAACCAGCAGGCCCGGCGCCAGCGGCCGGACGAGTAAATCGTAGTACGCAAGGCAGTCGCGCAGGGTGGCTCCGCCGAAACCCACGGCGACGGCATCCGCCCGGCCCAGGCCTTTCTGGATATCGGGCCAAAGCCGTACGGTCGACGAGCCGTAGACGACAAGCGGGGCCTTCGGCATGACCGATTCCCGCAACCGTTGCGCCAAGGCTCGCGCCTGGTCATCGATACTCGGCTTCGCGGTCATCGGGGAGCCGGTGGTGCCCAGGGCCGGAATTGAACCAGCGACACTGCGATTTTCAGTCGCATGCTCTACCAACTGAGCTACCTGGGCCCATCGCCATGTATGGGAATGTCCTTACGGACCCGCCGCTTATAGAGAAATCGTCCCGGGCTGTCCAGCGGCGCGGGCCGGTCAATTCCGCCCTGATTCCGGGTCGCCCGTGTCGGGGTCCGGGGGCTCGTTGGTCGGAATACGGTACCCCCCGGTCAACCAGCGTCGCAGGTCTTCATCGGCACAGCGCTTCGAACAGAACGGCTCGCTCCCTGTCAGGGGGGGACGGCCGCAGACCGGGCATTTACGCCGGCGCTGGCGCTTCGCCGGGAACATCACCAGCTTGTCGATCATGTCGTTTCGCCGCTCATCACCGCCCGTGTCCGGGTGCGGATGATCTCGAAAAGCCCGGCCCGGGTCCAGCCCATCAGCTGCACGGGTACGGGATCCGCCGCCATGGCTCGCTTCAGCGCGTTCTCCACACGCCCGCGCGTCGTCCTGGCCGGTGTCTTGAGGAAGTCGATGACAATCACACCGCCAAGGTCGCGCAGCCGGATCTGGCGCCCAGCCTCGGCTGCCGCTTCCAGATTGGTCCGCAGCGCAACGTCGGCTCCGCTGACAGCGCCGGCGCTGTCGACATCGATCGCGGTCACGGCCGCCGTCGTCTCGATGGACATCCGTCCGCCCGAGGGGAGCGACAGCTCGGAGAGCTGCGCCGAGGCCAGGATGTCAGCGATCCCGTGGCGCTCGAACAGCCGAGAGCCCTCTTCCGCCTCGATGGCCGGAGCGAGGCCGAGCCGATCCGCAGCGCGCTCCGCCAGACGCGCGATCGCCCGCCCGTCGAAGACGAAACGCGGCACCGCCGCGTAGCGCCGCAAGAGGCGCACCAGGCCATCCCCGTCGTCAACCACGCAGGCCGGTGGCTGCGCCGCCTTCAATGTGCGCGACAGATCGGCCCAGCGTTGGCGCAGCGTCTCGATTTCCGCGGCAACCGTCTTCGAATCCGCCTTGGCCGCCGCCGCGCGCACGATCAATCCTTCGCCCGATTGCTTGGCGGCCCCGGCCGATTCCAGCAGGCGCTGACGCGTGCTGTCTCCGTTCATCCGCCGGGAAACCGAAACACCCTTCCCCCCGGGAATGAAAACGACATAGCGCCCTTCCAGCGCCAGACGCCGCGACACACGTGCCCCCTTATCGCCGGAAGCGGCCTCGGTGACCTGCACGGTCAGGACGCTCCCCTCTCCCGGCACGTCCTTTTCGACATCCAGCAGGGCCGGCTTCTCCAGACCAAGGTCGATGAAGGCTCCGCGCAAGGCAGGAACGTGGCGCAGCACCCGCCCGACATAAATGCTGCCCGGCGCCCCCTGGCGCTGTCGCGGCTCCTCGACCAGTTCGACCAGCTCACCACCGGCAACGGCCGCGGCGCGCAGGGTCGAGCCTGCGGATTCGATGAGAATCTCGTCGATCATCGGCGGCACTGTTGACGGCCGGCACCCTCCTTGGCAAGGCTCGCGATACGGCTGCCTTTCCCATGGCGGCCAAGGGGGCGCCTATGTTGAACGCCGCGATCTATGGCTTGGGACGCTGGGGACTACGCCTGGTCGAATCCGTTCAGGGCAGCACCCGGATACGGTTCGTTCGAGGCATCTCGCGCGACCCTGCGGCCCGGCAGGACTTTACCGATAAGACCGGGATTCCCCTGACCTCCCGCTACGACGAGGTACTGGCCGACAAGGCTATCGACGCCGTGGTGCTGGCAACACCTCATTCGCAGCACCACCAGCAGATCGTCGATGCCGCCAAGGCCGGCAAACATGTCTTCGTCGAAAAGCCGTTCACGTTGACCCGGGCTACGGCCGAGAGCGCCGTTGCCGCCTGCCAGGCTGCCGGCGTCACCCTGGCGCTCGGGTTCAACCGGCGCTACGCCCCCTCCTTCCTCGACCTCATGCGACGCCTGAAGGCGGGCGAGATCGGCGACATTCTTCATATCGAGGGGCAATTTTCAGGCGGCTCCGGCTATCAGCTCAAGCCCGGTGCCTGGCGGGCGCTGCGCAGCGAAAGCCCCGGCGGCGCCATGACCGCCCGCGGCGTGCACGCCCTTGATGCCATGATCCAGATCGCCGGTCCGGTCGCCACCGTCTTCGCCCTCAGCGACCGCCGGAAGCTGACGGTCGATGTCGACGACACGACCTCGCTGATGCTGCGCTTTGCCGGCGGCGCTACGGGCTATCTCGGCAGCCTTCACGCCACGGCCGAATTCTGGCGCATCCACGTCTTCGGCTCGGCTGGCTGGCTGGAAATGCGCGGCGACACGGAGCTGATCCGCCGTGGCATGGAAGGCCCGGCGGTGAGCCTGCCTTTCACGGCCATCGACAAGGAGCGGGCCGAGCTCGAAGCCTTCGCCGAAGCGGTGACCGCACGGCAGACGCTACTGGTGCCCGCGCTGGAGACCATAAACGGCGTGGCAGTCCTGGAAGCGATGAGCGCATCTGCCGCCAGCGGCGCACCGGTCGCGATCCGCTAAACCGCGATCCCCACACCGCGCAGCAGCGACGCCGCAGCGTAGAGGTCTAGCCCGACGACGTTGGTGTAGGAGCCATTGAGGCTGCGCACGAAGGCCGCCGCGCTCCCCTGGATCGCGTAACCCCCAGCCTTACCTTTCCATTCGCCGCTGGCGATATAGCGTTCGATGTCGGCATCGGTGAATCGCCGGAAGACGACGGCCGTCATCACCAGGCGTTCGGCGATGCGCCCGTCCGGTGCGATGACGCAAATTCCGCCATAGACGCGGTGCCGCCGCCCGGAGAGAAGCGCCAGACAGTCGCGCGCTTCCTGCTCCTTTTCGGTCTTTGGCAGAAGCCGCCGACCGCAAGCCACCGCAGTATCGGCGGCCAGCACGACGGAGCCCCGATGAGAGGCCGCGACACGTTCTGCCTTGGCTCGCGCCAGACGTTGCACATGGGGTGCCGGCAGTTCACGCGACAGCGGCTCCTCGTCGATATCCGCCGCGACGACGACCGGATGCAGGCCGATCTGGGCCAGCAGATCGCGCCGGCGAGGCGAGGCCGAGGCCAGGATCAGTGTTGTGGTGGGCGAGTCAGGCATTGGGGTCAGCCGGTTGGCGCCGGAAAACGTTCCCGCAGGCGTGCCGCCAGATAGTCCCGGACCTGACGATAGGAGGCAAGCCGCTGCTCACGGCTGCCCTCAATGATCGTCGGGTCGAGCGTCTGCCAGTACTCGACGTCGCAGGCCATGATGCGGGTCATCTCGATCGCGCGATGCTGGGCCTCAGGCGACAGCGTAACGATCACGTCGAACGAGGAATCAGCGAGATCGTCGAAGGTCTTCGAACGGTGGCCCTTCAGGTCTATGCCGATCTCGCCCATCACTTCCACCGCCAGCGGATCTACCGGCGCAGCACGCAGGCCCACGGAATCGATGAAGATGCGGCGACCAAGTGCGTGCTTGAGCAGCCCCTCGGCCATGGGCGAACGGATCGAGTTCATGGTGCAGGCAAAGAGAACGCTTCCCGGCAGGGCCATGGTCGCGCTCAGGCCCGGATGTGGAGCACGCAGATCAGGGTGAACAGGCGCCGCGCCGTGTTGAAGTCGAGCGTCACACGGTCCTTCAGCCGGTCGCGCAGCAGCTCCGAGCCCTCGTTGTGGAGCGCGCGGCGCCCCATGTCGAGCGCCTCGATCTGGCTTGGGCTCGAGCGTTTGATCGCCTCGTAGTAAGTCTCGCAGACGGTGAAATAGTCCTTCACCACCGTGCGGAAGGCATTGAGCGCGATCTGGATGCGCTCGCAGGGGTAGCCGTCACGCGAACGAACGTCGAAGACCAGCCGGTTCTCCTCGATGCCGAGATGAAGCTGGTACGGTCCCTGGTCGTTGTCGCCAAGGGCGAAGGAATTCTCCTCGAGCAGGTCGAAGATCGCGACGGCACGCTCGTGCTCGACGTCCGGGTTGCGGCGCACCACCGTGCGCTCGTCGAGTTCGATCCTGGCGATCCGCTGGCGTGACGGATCCACGAGGGCTGTTCCCTACCGGCGCGCCGGAAGACGCACGGCGATCGAGCGCGCGTGCGCACCCAATCCCTCGGCCTCGGCCAAGGCCACGGCTGCCGGCCCCAGACGTTCCAGCCCCGCCCGCCCGCTGCCGATGATCGAGGTGCGCTTGAGGAAGTCATAGACCCCCAGGCCCGACGAGAATCGTGCCGTACCCGAGGTCGGCAGGACATGGTTGGGACCGGCGAGGTAGTCGCCGAGCGCTTCCGGCGTAAACCGGCCGAGGAAGATCGCGCCGGCATGGCGAATACGCCTGGCCAGCGGATCGGGCTTCTCGATCGCGAGTTGCAAATGCTCCGGCGCCAGCTGATCAACCAGGGGCGGAGCCTCCGCCAGCCTGCTGACGACGATGATTGCGCCGTGGCGGCGCCAGCTCGCCCCGGCGATCGCCGCACGCGGCAAAGTCGCGAGTTCTACCTCGACCGCCGCCGCCACACTGTCCGCGAACGCTGCACTGTCGGTGATCAGAACCGACTGTGCCGCCTCGTCGTGCTCGGCCTGCGCCAGCAGGTCGAGGGCGATCCAGCGTGGATCGTTACGCCGGTCGGCGACGATCACCACCTCCGACGGACCCGCGATCATATCGATGCCGACAATACCGAAGACCATGCGCTTGGCCGCGGCGACATAGGCATTGCCCGGGCCGGTGATCTTGTCGACTCCGGTGATGGTCGCCGTGCCATAAGCCAGCGCCCCGATCGCCTGCGCCCCGCCGACCCGGTAGACCTCGTCGACCCGGGCGATCTTCGCCGCGGCCAGGACAAGCGGGTTGAGCCGTCCATCGGGAGCCGGCACGGTCATCACCAGCCGGCGCACGCCGGCCACCTTCGCCGGGACGGCGTTCATCAGTACCGAGCTCGGATAGGCGGCAAGTCCGCCCGGCACGTAGATGCCGGCACTGTCGACAGGCGTCCAGCGCGCGCCGAGGCGCAAGCCAGCGCCATCGCGATAGGACATCGGCTTCGGCATCTGCCGGCGGTGATAGTCCCGGATGCGATTGGCCGCGAGACGCAGCGCCGCCAGCGTCTTCTGCGGGACCTGCGCGGCAGCGGCTTCGATCTCCGCAACGCTCACCCGCAGGTCGCCGGCCTTCAGGCTGACCCGGTCGAACTGATTCGTGTAGTGGAGCAGCGCCGCATCGCCGCGCCGGCGCACGTCACCGAGGATCGCGGTGACGACACCATCGACGTCCGACGCCGTCTCCTCGCGGGCGGCCAGGAGACGCTTGAAGTCTTCGGCAAAGCCGGGACTGCGCGTGTCCAGCCGCCGCGGCCCGCCGGCCGCCGGCTGCGGTTCAGGCGGCACGGGCGACCTCGGCCACGCGCTCAACCCACGGCGCGACTTCGGCATGCCGTGTCTTGAGCGCAGCGCGATTGACGATGAAGCGCGAAGTCACGTCGGCGATGTGCTCGACCTCGACCAGGCCATTCGCCTTCAGCGTGGCGCCGGTTGACACGAGGTCCACGATGCGGCGGCAGAGGCCCAGGGTCGGCGCCAGCTCGATCGCACCGTTGAGCTTGATGCATTCGGCTTGCACGCCCCGCGAGGCGAAGTGCTGCCGCGCGATACGCGGATACTTGGTGGCGATGCGGATATGACTCCAGGTGCGCGGGTCATCGCGGCCGGCGAGCTCAACCGGCTCGGCCACCGAGATCCGGCACTTGCCGATCTCCAGATCGAGAGGGGCGTAGATTTCGGCGTAGTCGAACTCCATCAGCACGTCATTGCCGGCGACGCCAAGATGCGCGGCACCAAAAGCAACGAAGGTAGCCACATCGAAGCTGCGCGCGCGGATGATGTCGAGGCCGGGATGGCTAGTGGCGAATTGCAGCTTGCGGGTCTTGGGATCGTCGAACTCGGCTTCGGGTTCAACGCCGGCACGGCGCAGCAGCGGCATCACCTCGTTGAGGATGCGGCCGTTGGGCAGGGCGAGGATGAGCTTGTCGTTCGCGGACACGGGAACAGAATCTCCGGAGAGCCGGCACGAGAGGCCGGCGGGAAGCGGTCAGGCGGCTTCGCCGGCGGGCGAGTCGGGGTGATGCGGCCGCCACTGGGTCGGCCAGGGCTCGCCGATATCGCCGACCAGGCAGGAGATATGATCGCCTTCCAGGCGGATGGCCGCGTCTCCGGCAAACAGCAGCACGACGGCCTTGCCGCTGCCATCGGGCGCCATCTCGATCTCCATGGTGAGGAGTTCGAGGATCTGGCCGCGGTTGCGCTGGTCGAAACCACGGCGGCGAACGTTGGTCACGTTGTCGAAGCGGATGGCGCAGTTGACCCGCTCATAGCTCGAGCAGGCCTCGGCGAAAGCAGGATCGTCAGCCGGGGTCGCGGAGGTCGGGACGAACGGCATGTCGTGGGTCTCGTCGCAATTCTCCCAGCGGAAGCGGTTGGCGACGAACAGGAAACGCTTGTTGTCGGGGACGAACTCGCAATCCGACAGCGGGATCAGCGCGTCCTGCAGGCAGGCCGCGATAACCCGAAGATCCTCGGCGTCCTGCGCCCGCAGCCTCAATCCCCCCCGGTTACGCTCGTTGCTCACGCCGCCTCCTTGACCCGCTCGATCTGGGCACCGCACGCCGCCAGCTTCTCCTCCAGGCGCTCATAGCCCCGGTCGAGATGGTAGACCCGGTTCACCACGGTCTCGCCCTCGGCCACCAGCCCGGCCAAGACCAGACTGACAGAGGCCCTCAGATCGGTGGCCATCACCGGTGCCCCGGTGAGTTTCGGGACACCGCGCACCATGGCGGACGCCCCGTGTAGATTTATGTTGGCGCCCATCCGACGCAACTCCGGCACGTGCATAAACCGGTTCTCGAAGATCGTTTCCGTGATCATTGACGCGCCCTCGGCCGTGGTCAACAGGGCCATGATCTGGGCCTGCAAATCGGTCGGGAAGCCCGGGAAGGGCTCGGTCATGACGTCCGTGCCCCGGAGTGGGCCGTTTATCCGACTTACCATGATACCTTTTTTGGTCGGCGTAACCGTGGCGCCGGCCTGACGGATGATGTCAAAGGCAGCATTCATCAGGTCCGCCCGGGCGCCGATCAGCTCGACCTCCCCGCCCGCGATGGCCACCGCCATCGCGTAGGTGCCGGCTTCGATCCGGTCGGGCACCACGTCATGCCGGGCGCCGGGTAGGCTCTTCACCCCCCGGATGCGCAGGGTGTCGGTGCCGACCCCATCGATCTGCGCCCCCATGGCCTGCAGGCAGACGGCGAGGTCCGTGACCTCGGGCTCCCGCGCCGCATTGGCCAGCACCGTCTCGCCCTTCGCCAGGGTCGCGGCCATCAGCAGGTTCTCGGTGGCACCCACCGAGACCGACGGGAAGACAATCTCGGCGCCAGTCAGGCCGTTGGGGGCCTCGGCCTCGATATAGCCTTCCTTCAGCTCAATCCGTGCACCGAGCTGCTGCAGCCCCTTGAGGTGCAGGTCCACCGGCCGGGTGCCGATGGCGCAACCGCCGGGAAGCGAGACCTTGGCCTTGCCGACGCGGGCCAGCAGAGGGCCCAGGACCAGGATCGAAGCCCGCATCTTGCGCACCAGATCATAGGGCGCCGTGGTGTTGCTGATCTTGGACGCCGTGAGCGATAGGACGCGGCCGGTATGGCCGCCATTGGGAGAATTCCCGTCCATCCGCAGCTCGACCCCGTGCTGCACGAGCAGATTGGCCAGCGTCGTGATGTCCGCCAGATGCGGCAGGTTGGCGAGCGTCAGCGTGCCCTCGGTGAGCAGCGCCGCGGTCATCAGGGGGAGAGCGGCATTCTTGGCGCCGCCAATGGGAATTGTGCCGCGCAGCGGCTGGCCGCCGCGGATCCGTATTTTGTCCATAATGCCTTAGTTCGTCGTCGACCCGTCCCGCCCCGGCCGTCAGATAGCGAGAAATCGTGGCGGAAGTCTAGAAAAACGGTGGCCAAGGGGCGGCGAATGCCCCTCAGAAGGACGAGCCCGGCTCCTGCAGGAAGGTCAGTTCCTCGGCCGTCGATGCCCGTCCAAGCAGGGCATTGCGGTGGGGGAAGCGGCCGAACCGGGCGATGATGTCGTGGTGACGAATAGCATAGTCGATCACCTCGTCGCGCCAGGCCACCGGCGGCAGCGTCTTGAACAGGGCGACCGAACGGATCTGGTCCTCCATGTCCTCGCTGTGCTCGAACGGCAGGTAGATGAAGATGCGCTCCACGGGCGACAGGACCTTGTCGAGCCCCATGCCCACGGCAAGCCGAGCCACGGCCCGCGCCTTTGAATCATAGGCAAAAGACTGGGCCTCGCCGCGGAAGATGTTCCGCGGCATCTGATCGAGCATGATGATCAGGGCCAGCACACCATCGGCCGTGCCGGAGAGATTGTCGAGCCGGCCGCGCCCCGCTTCCAGCACGGCGTCATGAAACTGCTCGCGGATGGCGGCATCGAAAGCCGCGTCCTTCTCGAACCAGACCCGGCGCATCGAACCACGATCGGGATCGCCCAGCGCACCAAACCAGAATTCGAGCAGTCGACGGACCAGCGTGACGGAGTCTTCGGTCATCGATCCTGCTTCGCCGCCCCGGCTGCCGGTGCCGGCTCCGACCGTTGCCGGTCCTGCTCCTTCCGGCGGCGCAGGTTCTCGCGCAGGGCTGCAGCCCGGCGCGCGGCGCGGCGCTCCGCCTCGGTGCGATCTCGATTCGTTAACGGGGGCTGCCCCGACTCTGCCCGGCCCATGGAGTACATTGTCGCTGAAGGCCGGAGGACCCTCAATGAATTAGAATCGATTTAGCGGAATCTTGAGATAAGCCGTTCCATTCGATTCCGCCGTCGGGAGCCGCCCGGCCCGGATGTTGACCTGAACCGATTGCAGCAGCAGGGCCGGCATATCCAAGGTCTTGTCGCGAGCCTGCCGGAACTCAGCAAAAGCGTCCTCCGTCGTACCGTCCTTGATATGCAGATTGGCCCGGCGATGCTCGGCGACCGTGGATTCATAGGCCAAGGCCCGGCCCCCCGGCTGGTAATCGTGGCAGACAAAGATCCGGGTTTCGGGCGGCAGCGACAGGATACGCCGGATGGAGCGATAAAGCTGACGGGCGTCCCCACCCGGGAAATCCGCGCGGGCCGTCCCGTAGTCGGGCATGAAGAGGGTGTCGCCGACGAAGGCACAAGCCGGGCCCTCCGCCCCCTGCACGAGGTAGGTCACGCAGGCCGGGGTATGTCCCGGCGTGTGCCACACCGTCACGTCGAGGGAACCGAGCTTGAAGCGCTCGCCTTCGGTAAACAGGCGATCGAACTGCGAACCGTCGGCACGGAAATCAGGATCGAGATTGAGCAGCCGCTTCCAGGCCTGCTGCACTTCCGAGACGAAAGCCCCGATGGCGATCCGGCCGCCGAGCTTGGCCTTGATATAGGGCGCCGCCGACAGGTGGTCGGCGTGCGTGTGGGTCTCGAGTATCCACTCGACCTTCAACCCCGCGGCCGCCTCGATCAGGCGGTCGGCCGACCTGGTGGCGGTGCGCGAGGCTTTGGAATCGTAGTCGAGAACGGGGTCTATGATGGCGGCGATCTGTGTCGCCGGATCGGCAACGATGTAAGACACCGTGCTGGTCGACTGATCAAACACGGCTCGAACATGCGGCGAGCGCAGCGACATACTTCCCTGACCCCGGGATCGGAATTATATTATTGATATCTAATATTAGATGATCCCGCCAACCACGCAAGTGACGCCGCATACAGTCATGCCCGACCCAGCCCTTCAGGTTTTGGACCCCGCGACGGCCAAGGGTTGGCTTGAGCAAGGCGACACAGTGCTTCTGGACGTTCGGGAGCCTTCGGAGCACGCACGTGAGCGCATTCCGGGCGCGAAGATGGCGCCGCTCTCTTCATTCAATCCCGCCGCCCTGGAACTCGGTCGTGCACGCCGGATCATCGTCCATTGCGCTTCGGGCATGCGAGCGGCCAAGGCCGCCGAGCTACTCCGTCGGGCCGGGACCACTACAGTGGCTTGCCTCGATGGCGGCCCGAAGGAGTGGCGGGAGGCGGGCTACGAGGTGACCGTCGATAAGAGTGCGCCCTTGCCAATCATGCGGCAGGTTCAGATCGTCGCAGGAAGCTTCGTCTTGCTCGGAGTTGGACTCGCTCTGACAGTGCATGTCGGCTTCATTGCACTGGTAGCCTTCGTCGGGGCAGGCCTCGTCTTTGCCGGCGTTACGGGATGGTGTGGTATGGCAATGCTGCTGGGAAGTCTTCCTTACAACAAGCGAGTTTGATCGCTTGCGCTTCGCTCAAGCCTCGCCCCAACATGCATAGAAGAAAACGGGGGACCAGGTGTCACAGCAGCCGGCGCAGCTTTTCGTCTGGACCGATATCGATCCGGCCTTCGAAGCCGATTTCAATCGCTGGTACGACCGCGAGCACATGGCGGAGCGCGTGGCGCTTCCCGGCTTCCGGTGGGCCCGACGCTACTGCGCGACGAAAGGCCGGCGCTATCTCGCGCTCTACCGGACGGAATCCCTCTCCGCGTTCACCTCGCCCGCCTATGCCGAGGCTTTCGCCAACCAGACCAACTGGTCGAAGAAGAATCTCGCGCGCATGGTCGACCCCATGCGCCGCGTCGGCCCGGTCGCCTTCGAACGCGGCCAGGGGACCGGTGCGGCGATCGGCCTGATCACTCTCGGCACCGGCGATACGGATCTGCGCGCGATCGAGCACATGACCGGCAACGCAATGACCATCGACGGGATCCTCGGCGGACACCTGCTGGTCCCCGACGCGGCATTGTCGAGCCCTCTGCCCAACGAGAGCAAGGCGGAGCGGATCATGGCTCCCCTCCTCGTCCTCGAAGCGACGAGTACCGGCGCGGCCGAGCGCGTCACCGCCATGGTGGCGCGCGAGTTCAACCGGCCGGACGAGGCCATGACCACGCTGTCGCTGATGTGGGAACTGACGGCCTAGCTGCTCTTACGCGGCGCTGCGGTCGAGAACGCGGTTGGCCGGGAAGCGGACGATGACGGCCGTGCCCTCGTTCCGCCGGTTGACGATCTCGAGCGAACCGCCGTGCAGCTCGGCGAGCCCTTTCGATATGGGAAGCCCGAGCCCCGTGCCCTCGTAGGCATAGGCGATGCCGGTGTCGATCTGCTGGAACGGCTTGAGGATGCGCCGGATATCCGCGTCCGAAAGCCGCACACCGCTGTTCATCACGGTGAAGGACAGGCCGCTCTGCGGCGAAGCGCTGGCCTCGACGGTCACGCGCCCGCCCGGCGGCGTGAACTTCACCGCGTTGCTCAGCAGATTGATCATGATCTGGCGCACACGGCGCCGGTCGGCCTGGATGGTGATCTCCTCGGGCGCATCGATGGTCAGCGTGAGATTGGCTGCCCGTGCGCGCTCCTCGATCAGCTTGAGGCTCTTATCGAGCTCCTCGCGCAGCAGGACCCGCTCCTCGACCAGTTCGGTCATGCCCGCCTCGATCCGCTCGAGATCCAGAAGATCGTTCACCAGGGCAAGCTGATGCGCCGCGCTGTGACGGATATCGGCGAGATATTCCTTTTGCTTGGCGTTGACCGCGCCCCAGTAGCCGCGCTCGAGCATCTCCGAGAAGCCGAGGATGGCGTTGAGCGGCGTGCGCAGCTCATGGCTCATGCTGGCCACGAAGGCGCTCTTGATGCGGCTCGCCGCTTCGGCGTTGTCCCGGTCGCGCAGCAGGGCCGTCATATTCTCGGCACGGCGCTGAAGGAAGCCGACCATGATGGCGACGGCGGGCGTGCTCACCAGCAGCACCAGCATGCGCGCGAAATTGTCCGGGGTGAAGGTGAACGGCGCTCCCGGTTTCGAGAAGAAGAACGCCGCGTAAACCAGGGTGATCGCCGCGCTGGCCAAGCCCGGGATCATGCCGCCGTGGAAGGCCGCGAAGACCACCGCCGTAAAGTAGATCACCGCCGGATTAGGGATGGTGAACAGCCAGAGGTTGCTGGCCTCGATGCCGAGCAGGACCAGCAGCGTCAGGGCCGGGCCGAGCACGAGGCGGTGGTAGACGACGGGGACATGCGCCTCCGCCGCGTGCGACAGGCCCCGCCGGGTTGGCCCTGTAAACATCCTCTCAGGATAAGCCTCATTAGCCAGGAAGCCTAGGCCCCCCGGCCTGTAGAGACTTCAGCGCTCCCCGGCCCGAAACGGCGCCTTAGCGTAGTAGTGCCAGAGGAAATGTGCGGCCGCGCCACGATACGGACGCCAGCATTCAGCGAGCTTGATCATGCGCTTGGGGTCGGGGCGTTTGCGCAAGCCCCGCAGGCGCTGCATGCCGACCTGGAGGGCGAGGTCGCCCGCCGGCCAGATATCCGTCCGCTGCAACGCAAAGAGCAGATAGATCTCGGCGCTCCACCGGCCGAGCCCCTTGATGCGGGTAAGCTCGAGGATCGCCGCCTCGTCTTCCAGAGCGTGCAGGCGGTCAAGGTCGAGCCTCCCCTCGGCGATCTCCTGCGCCAGGCCCAGCGTGTAAGCCGCCTTCTGCCGCGATAGCCCGAGGAGCCGCAACTCGTCCGCCGTGCGGCCCAGCACCCGTTCGGGCGTGAATGGGGCGATCCCACTCGTCAGCTTCGCCCACAACGCGACGGCCGAAGCCGTCGACACCTGCTGGCCGACAATGATCCGGGCGAGGCTGGCAAAACCCGGCGGCCGATCGCGCGGCGGCGGCAGGCCGACCGCGGCGATGGCCGAAGCCAGGGCTGGATCAGCGGCGGCAAGCCGACGGAGGGCTGTGATGTAGGGACGGCGAGGCATGACAGCGCGGGGCCGAAGTGTTTGACCCTATCAGGCATTGCTAATACAAGGGCTTAACAGTACGCCGAAGAACAAGGACACGAAATGGCTGGGGATGGCGGGCCGTCCGCCCGCAGCGAGGTCATTGATACCTCGCCGACGGTGCACGACCAGGTCAAGACTACGACCTGCTACATGTGCGCCTGCCGGTGCGGCATCAAAGTCCATCTGAAGAACGGCAAGATTCGCTACATCGAGGGCAACAGGGCCCATCCGGTGAACCGCGGCGTGCTCTGCGCCAAGGGCTCAGCGGGCATCATGCAGCACTACTCGCCGGCCCGGCTGACCAAGCCGCTCAAGCGCGTCGGCGAGCGCGGCAGCGGCGAGTTCCAGGAGATCGAATGGGACGAGGCGCTGGCCCTGGCCACGCAGTGGCTCGGCCATATCCGCGCCACCGATCCCAAGAAGCTCGCCTTCTTCACCGGCCGCGACCAGAGTCAGGCGCTCACCGGCTGGTGGGCCATGCAGTTCGGCACGCCGAACTACGCCGCTCACGGTGGCTTCTGTTCGGTCAACATGGCGGCGGCGGGGCTCTACACCATCGGCGGCAGCTTCTGGGAATTCGGCGAGGCCGACTGGGAGCGCACCAAGTACTTCATGATGTTCGGCGTCGCCGAGGATCATGATTCCAATCCGATCAAGATCGGGCTGTCGAAGCTCAAGGCACGCGGCGCCAAGTTTGTCTCGGTCAACCCCGTGCGCACCGGCTACTCCGCCATCGCCGACGAATGGGTGGCGATCAAGCCCGGCAGCGACGGCCTGTTCGTCTTCGCGCTGATCCACGAGCTGCTCAAGGCCGATGCGATCGACCACGACTATCTCGTGCGCTACACCAACGCGGCGTGGCTGGTGATCGACAATCCCGGCAAGGCCGATGATGGATTGTTCGCTCGCGATGCCTCCGGCAATCCGCTGGTCTGGGATGCCGCGATCAACGCCCCGGCCAACGCGCTGCTGGCGGAGATCAAGCCGCGAATGGCCGGCGAATACCGGCTCGCCGATGGACGCAAGGTTAGGCCGTCGTTCCACTGCATGGCGGAGCGCTATCTCGATCCGCAATACGCGCCCGAAGCCGCAGCGGAGCGTTGCGGCGTTCCCGTCGCCACGATAAAGCGCCTCGCGGCAGAGCTCGCCGAGATCGCGTTCCAGCAGCCGATCGTCCTCAACCAGCCCTGGACCGACTGGGCCGGGCGCCGCCACGAGACGATGATCGGTCGGCCGGTCGCCATGCACGCCATGCGCGGCATCTCCGCGCACTCCAACGGTTTCCACACCTGCCGCGCGCTGCATGTCCTGCAGATGCTGCTCGGCGCCATCGATACGCCGGGCTCCTTCCGCTACGAGGCCCCCTTCCCGCGCCCCTGCCCGCCGCCCGGTAAGCCCGGCGGCAAGACGGTCGCACCGAACTCACCGCTGGGCGCCATGCCGCTCGGCTTCCCGCTCGGCCCCGAAGATCTCCTGATCGAGGATGACGGCTCGCCGCGGCGCATCGACAAGGCATTCTCGTGGGAGGCGCCGCTCGCCGCCCACGGCATGATGCACATGGTGATCGCCAATGCCTGGAAGGGTGATCCCTACAAGATCGATACGCTGTTCATGTACATGGCCAACATGGCCTGGAACTCGGCGATGAACACCGCCGGCACCATGGCCATGCTGACCGACAAGGACGAGAACGGCGCTTACAAAATCCCGCACATCATCTACGCCGACGCATTCTATTCCGAGACCGTGGCCTTCGCCGACCTGGTGCTGCCGGACACGACCTACCTTGAGCGCTGGGACTGCATCTCGCTGCTCGACCGGCCGATCGGCAGCGCCGAAGGGCCTGGCGACGCGATCCGCCAGCCCGTGGTGCAGCCCGACCGCGACGTGCGCCCCTTCCAGGACGTGCTGCTCGACCTCGGCGCGAGGCTGAAGCTGCCGGGCTTCGTGACGCCCAGCGGCGCGCCGCGCTACCCCGGCGGCTACAAGGACTACATCGTCAACCACGAACGCCGGCCGGGGATCGGCTCGCTGGCTGGCTGGCGCGGCATCGACGGCGACAAGCGCGGCCGCGGCGAGCCCAATCTCGACCAGCTCGAGCGCTATATCGAGAACGGCTGCTTCTGGAAGTACGAGCTGCCGCACGACCAGCTCTACTACAAACACGCCAACAAGGCGTATCTCGAGACGGCGGTGAAACTGGCCTTCATCGACAAGGCGGAGCCCATCGTGCTGCAGCTCTACTCGGAGACGCTGCAGCGCTTCCGTCTGGCGGCGCAGGGCCATGGGCCCGTGCAGCCGCCCGACATCCATCGCCAGCGCGTCGCCGCCTATTTCGATCCGCTGCCGATCTGGTACGAGCCGTTCGAGAGTGCCGCCGTGGATAACGACGCATTTCCGCTGCGGGCCATCACCCAGCGGCCGATGCCCATGTATCACTCCTGGGGTTCGCAGAACGCCTGGCTGCGCCAGATCCTGAGTGCCAACCAGCTCTATGTGAATCGCCAGACCGCTGCCCGTCACGGCGTCGTCGACGGCGACTGGGTATGGCTCACCAGCCATCACGCCCGGGTCAAATGCCAGGTCAAGCTGATGGACGGCGTCGAGACCGACACCGTCTGGACCTGGAATGCCATCGGCAAGCGGCGTGGCGCCTGGAACCTGGCACCGGACTCGCCGGAAGCGACGCGCGGCTTCCTGCTCAACCACGTGATCTCGGAGCTGCTGCCCGAGCAGAACGGCTATCGCTACGCCAACACCGATCCCGTGACCGGGCAGGCGGCGTGGTTCGACCTGCGCGTAAGCATGATGAAATGTAACCCGGCCGAAGCCGGCGAGACGGCCCCTGTCTTCCCTGCCCTGACACCGCCGGCAGGCCTGCCGCCACGCCCCGACATCCTGCGTTACGGCGCTGACCTGAAATGACAGAATACGCCGTGGGAGCGGTGAAGCTGGGGCTGGTGATCGATCTCGACACCTGCGTCGGCTGTCATGCCTGCGCGGTGAACTGCAAGGAATGGAACACCGGCGGCCATTCGGCGCCGCTCCCCGATCGCGATCCCTATGGCGCGGATGTCACCGGCGTGTGGTTCAACCGCATCCATGCCTTCGAAGTTGACGACGGAGCGTGCGGCCGCACCGTCCATTTCCCCAAATCCTGCCTGCACTGCGAGGAACCGGCCTGCGTCGAGGTCTGCCCGACGGGCGCCTCTTACAAGCGCGTCGAGGACGGCATCGTGCTGGTCAATGCCGATACCTGCATCGGCTGCAAGCTGTGCTCCTGGGCCTGCCCCTACGGAGCGCGTGAGTTCGACGACGACGCGGGCGTGATGAAGAAGTGCACGCTTTGCATCGACCGCATCTACAACGAGAATCTCGATGAGGCGGACCGCGTGCCGGCCTGCGTCTCGACCTGCCCGGCGAGTGCGCGGCATTTCGGCGATCTCGGCGATCCCGGCTCCACGGTCTCCCGGCTGGTCGCCGAACGCGGCGGCTATGACCTGATGCCCGAGCAGGGCTACAAGCCGGTCAATAAATACCTGCCGCCCCGCCCCGGAAAGACCGGTGGGGCGAACCACGCGACCTCGCTGAGCCCGGCGGCGACGGACACCGCCGGCTCGTTCCTTCGCTGGGTCGATCGCCTCCTGTCACGCTGATGCATCCCGCGTTTTCCGTCATCTTTTTCACCACCGCGTCAGGCGCCGGGTACGGACTGCTGGCGCTGACCAGCGTCTTCGCGCCGCTACGTCTCATCCCGGCAGATCGTGGCTTTGCGTTTACCGTGCTCGCGCTCTCGCTGGGTCTGATCACCGCCGGCCTGCTCTCCTCCACCGCCCACCTCGGTCATCCGGAGCGCGCCTGGCGCGCCTTCAGCCAATGGCGCACGTCGTGGCTTTCGCGCGAAGGTGTGCTGTCGGTCGCGACCTATGTACCCGCCGGGATCTTCAGCCTCGGCTGGATATTCTTCGGCCGGCTTGACGGGCCGTTTGCGCTTATCGGTTATGCGGCCGCGATCCTTGCCGCGCTGACTGTTTGCTGCACGGCGATGATCTACGCCTCACTGAAGCCTGTCCGCGCCTGGAATAATGCCTGGGTCGTCCCGGTCTACTTCGTACTGGCGCTGATGACCGGCGCGCTGTGGCTCAATGCCCTGATCCATGTCTGGGGCGCCGGCGCTCCGTGGCTTGGCTATCTGGCGGCTGCCGCCATTGTCGCCGGCTTTGTGGTCAAGCACCGCTACTGGCGCTTCATCGACACGACACCCGGCTCGAGCACGCCCGAGAGTGCAACAGGCCTCAAGGGAAAAGTAACGTTGCTCGATGGCCCGCATACCGAGGCGAACTACCTGCTTCGCGAGATGGGCTACGCCATCGCCCGCAAGCATTCGCTGAAGCTGCGATGGATCGCCGTCATCGTTGGCTTCGCGCTCCCGCTGGTTCTCACCCTTCTGGCGCCGGCCATTGGCGGCACGCTCGCCGTGCCAGTGACCCTGCTGGCCGCCGTAGCCGGCCTGCTCGGCGTGCTGGTCGAGCGCTGGCTCTTTTTTGCCGAAGCCAAGCATACCGTCACCCTCTACTACGGCGCGTCATCCGCATGACGCGTCTCGACATCGGCACCGTGAAGACGATCAATCGCTTTCCGGTCAAATCGTTCGGCGGTGAGAGCCTGCAAGCGGCCGAGCTGAAATGGTCCGGCCTCGACGGCGATCGGCAATATGCCTTCCACAAGGCCGCCGACGGATCCCGTTTTCCCTGGCTGACCGGCCGCGCCGTATCTCAGATCAATACGTACGTTGCCCGCTTTAGCGAACCGAGCAACCCGCGCAAGTCGGAGGTGCGGGTCAAAGCCGGCGCGGAGGAGTACAGCCTGCGTGACGAGGCTCTCCGCCGGCGTCTGAGCGAAGCGGCCGGCGAAGAGGTCCGGCTGATCCAGATCGGCCGCGGCATCTTCGACACCATGCCGGTCTCGGTGATGGCCACCGCCACGCCGAAGCTGGTGGAAGCCGCCGCGGGCGTGCCGATCGACCCACGGCGCTTTCGCGCCAACCTCATCATCGAAACACCCGATGGCGAGCCGGCGCGCGAAACCCATTGGGTCGGCGGCACGCTTGTCTTCGGCGACGCGCCGGACGCACCCAAACTGCTGGTCAGCGCGCCGATCGACCGCTGCGTCATGATCACCATCGATCCGGACACCGGCGAGCGCAATCCCGCCATCCTGCGCACGGTGGTCGAGACGTTCGACAACTTCATCGCCTCGCGCTGCTCGCCGGCGGCGCTGGGACGGATTAATGTCGGCGACAGGGTGCGGCTGGAGCGTTAGACGCTCCAAGAGCGGATGCAGCGGGGCCCATGCGGCAAAGTTTCGAGCAGCGCCGTCGACTTTGGAAGCAGAGCAAGCTTCTCCAGCAAAAGAGACGCAATCCGTGGCAGGCCGCGGAGAACGAGCCGGTCGTCGTGTCCGGCATCACCTCGATCTTCGAACAGAACCCCGCGCCCAAGCTGCGCCAGCTGCTGCACTATTGGGTCAAGATCAAGGCCACCGGCCGCATGCCGAGCCGCGAGATCGTCAGCGTCTTCCAGATTTCAGGCCTGCTGCCCTACGTCTGGCTGATCGACGTGGTGCGCAGTCCGCATGTCCGATTCCGTTTCGGCCTGATCAAGACTCATGTCCAACGGGCCAACGCTCAGGAACCCGTGGCACACTATCTCGACGAAACCGAGCCCAGGGCCGACACGGCGATGCTCTGCGACTATTTCCGCCGGGTGGTGGCCGAGGAGAGGCCGCTGTTCCGGCGCGGCCGGCCACTCCTGCCCTGGCGCAGCAACTTCCGCATCCAGCAGAGCCTCTACCTGCCTCTCAGCGACCAGGCGCACCGGATCGACTGCATCCTCGCCATGTCGCTGTTCCGCGACGGTGCGGGCCGCTGGCACTAGCCTCTCAGGGCGTCTGGCACACCACGTTGAGCAGCGCCTGCCGGCCGCCGCGCACGGCGGCGACGGCACGCTTCAGCGCCGCCGGCAAATCGGCCGGCTTCTCGACGCGCTCGCCGAACCCGCCCTGCGCCTCGACGATCTTCTCGAAGGCCGGGCTGGGGCTCAGATCCGCCAGCGTACGGTGGTTGTCCTTGGCCGCGGCGCCATCGCGGTACATGGCGAGGGTCGAGTTGCGCACCGCGCCCCACATCGCGTTGTTGAAGACGATGGTCAACACCGGCAGCTGATGCGCGTCCGCGACCCAATGGCAGGCCGTCGGATTGGTAAAGATGTAAGCGCCATCGCCCAGCGTGGCGACGCAGAGCTTCTCGGGTGCCGCCAGCTTGGCACCCAATGCCGCTGGCAGGGACCAGCCGAGGCCACCGGCCGGCGACAGGCCGAAATAGCTCATCGGCCGCTCGAAGGCGCAGTACTCGGCCTTTAGCGGGTACTCGTTGAACACCACCGCGTCGTCACCCAGCACCTCGCCCAGGCATTTGCTGATCCACGCGGGACGGATCACCGCATCCTTGCCCGCCTTTTCCGCCTCTTCTTTCCAGGTGGCCCGCAGGCGCTTCGACTGCTCCGCCACCTTCGCGCGGCGCGCCTCGGTTGACGGCTTCTTCGCCAGGCCTGTCCTGGCCAGTGCGGCATCAAGAGCGCGGATCGCCTCTTCAGGCGCGGCCGTAATCGTCAGATCCGACGGGTAGCTGCGCATCGGGTAGCGCACGAAGGTCGGATCGATGCCGATATGGATGATCTTCGCCCCGGCCGGCGGCCCTTCGGAACTGAGGATCCACGGTACGTCGCTGTCGAGCACGACGACGACATCCGCTTCAGCCAGTGGCTGCTTGGGCAGGAAGCCGAGATGCATCGGATGACTGTGCGGCAGGCAGACGTAACGCGGGTTATGGCTGACCACCGGCAGGGCGTAACGCTCGGCGAGTTGCGAGAGCGCCTCGACCCCGCCGGCACTGACGCCGCTGCGCGCGGCAATGATCAGCGGCCGCTCGGCGCCAGCGAGCCATTCGGCGGCCTTGGCGATATCTCCCGCATTAGGCGCTGGGGCGCCCGGCGGACTGCGACGCGTCGCCGGCCGCGTCGCCGGCGATTCCATCGCCAGCACCTCGCGCGGCAAACTCAGGTAGACCGGGCCGCGCGGCTCGGTCATGGCAATCTCCATCGCGCGGCCGACCACGTCCCCCGGATGCTGGGTGGCGTGGAGTTCGTAGTCCCATTTCACCGCCTCGCGCAGCATGCCGGCCTGGTCGAACATCTCCTGCGCCCAGTGGATGGGCCGGCTGCGCGTGCCATGCGGACCGGTCTCGGTGATCGGGTTGCGGCCGGCCGTCAAGAGCAGCGGAATGTTGTCGCGCGCGATGTTGATCAGGGCGCAGATCGTGTTGGCTGTGCCCACGTTGACGTGAACCATCAGCGCCTGCGGCCGTCCGGTCATCAGGTAGTAACCGTGGGCCATGCACACGGCGGCGTTCTCGTGCGGCACGGTAATCGGCCGCGGCGCCGCCTCGCCGGCCTGCTTCATGCGCGAGAACGCCTCGATGATCGGCGGGAAGTCCGTGCCCGCATTGGCGAACAGGCAGTCGATCCCCAGGTCGTGCAGCGCCACCAGGTAGTCTTCGGCGGTCAGCCGCTTGGCGGCGGTCCCGCCGGCTGGCGCCGGTGCTGCGGCAGGCTTGGGTGCGTGCATCGGGCGTACTCCCTCGGTGTTGGCGCGCAGCCTAGCGCCGAACAGCGGGGGGTTAAACCATCTGCTCGCGCTGCCGCGGTTGCACCCCGGTGAGGCCTGTGGCATTTTCCGCGCCGTTTTCCGAGATGCCGCCGTAGCTCAGTGGTAGAGCACGTCCTTGGTAAGGACGGGGTCGAGTGTTCGATTCACTTCGGCGGCACCATTCCCACTCCCTCGCACCCCAACTCTGCGGCGAAGGCGAGCCCGCCTTGGCCCCTAGGGGTTTTTATGCTGCGGCGCAGCATGTCTTAAATCCTTGCGGATTTCAGATAATCGCGGCCTGCCCCTGCGCGCGATCTGAATAAATGTTGTTAAACCAATGATTTGTGTAGAGATCACGCATTTACGGTAACCGCGCACTTTAAGTAAAATTAAATATATCTATGGGAAGCTGAGGCTTGTCGGGCCCCGTTTTTACGAAGCGTGGCCGTACAGGTGTTATAATGGCCGGAGAAAGCCTGGTCTCCAGAATGGGGAAAAGCCGTGTGTCGATCCGCTCCGATTCAGGGCGTTTGTGCGCGTTTCACGCCGCAGCCCGAATCCCTTCTGCCTAAGACGCTTGAGCGCCACGCCCTGGTCCATTTCCGGGCCTGGAGTGTGTGTCCGCTTGCACTTCCTCCCTTCCGGGGCATCAGCCGGTAGCCGCGGCCTCGTGCCCGCGGTCTCCTGAATCAGGGATGTAGCGCCATTTCGATCACCGGCCTCTCCACCTTCACGGTCACGCAGATCCGGAATCTGTCGCTCGCCCAGATCGCGGCGCTAGATTCGACGGATCTTGGCGTGCTGAAAGGTACGCAGGTCGCGGCCCTGACGACGGACCAGATCGGCTCCCTGACGACGACGACGATCGGCGACCTCTCGACCACCCAGGTCAAGGCGTTCACCGGCACGCAGATTACGGCGCTCGACACCAGCCAGTTCGTATTCGACTCCGCCCAGCTTCTGGTGATGAACGGCATCCAAGTCCGGGCGTTCGAAGAAGCGGACATGGCCGGTCTGGCGACCACCCAGCTGGCCGCGTTCAGCCGGACGCAGATGGGCTACTTCGAGAGGACCGACCTCGCCGCCCTGAGCACGACGCAGATCGGGCTCCTCACGACGGATCAGATGAAGGGCCTGTCCGCTTTCCAGCTCGGCGGCCTCACCGACGCTCAGGTCGCCGGGCTGTCCACGTCCCAGCTGGGGGCGTTGGCTGGCACGCAGGTCGCGGGCTTCGAGATCACCGATATTCTCGCTTTGACCGCGACCCAGATGGGCGTGCTCACGGCGACCCAGATCGGGTCGCTGACCACGACCCAGCTGACCGCGCTCGACGTGACAGACATCAGCACCCTTTCCACCACCCAGGTGCTGGGGCTGGTCGCCTCGCAGATCAAGACCCTGAGCGCCGACCAGCTGAACGCGCTGACCGACACACAGATCAAGGTGCTCAACCGCACCCAGATCGGCGCTCTCACCGCCACCCAGATCGGCGACCTGACGACCGCGCAGATCGATGCCCTGACGGCGACCCAGTTCGGGATGCTCACCGCGATCCAGGTCCGTGGCTTCGAGGCCGGCGACATCCCGAACATCTCGACGACCCAGATCGCGGGCTTCACGGTCACCCAGGTCAAGGGGCTGGAGACGACCGATGTCGCGGCCCTGACGGCAGCCCAGGTGGCGGTGCTGACGGCCACGCAGATCGGCGGCTTCTCGGTCTCGCAGATCAACGCCATCGAAGAGACCAAGATCGCCGCACTGACCACGACCCAGGTTGGCGGCCTCACCTCGACGCTGATCAAGGGCCTGACCACGCTTCAGGCCGACAGCCTCGCCTCCTCTCAGATCGCCGTCCTGACCACGACCCAGCTCGCCGGGTTCGAGGCCACGGATATCGAGAACTTCGATACGACGCAGCTCGGCGCCTTGAGCACGACGCAGATTGCCTCGCTGGCCGGCACCCAGATTAAGGCCATTGAGCTCGCCGACATCGCGGAGCTTGCCGAGACCCAGATCGGCGCGTTGACCTCGACACAGATCAAGGCGCTCGGCACCAGCCTCTCCGCCCTGACCGAAACCCAGATCGATATTCTGAACGCCACGCAGATCGGCGCCCTGACGGCGGTCCAGGTCGGCCTGTTGTCAACCTCGACCATCGGTGGCATGAGCGCCACCCAGATCGGTGGTCTGACGATGACCCAGATTCGGGCGCTGAGCACGGATCAGGTCGGAATTCTGGTCGCCTCTCAGCTCGGTCAGCTGAGCGCCACTCAGGTCAAGGGCTTCAGCACCACCCAGGTGACCGGCCTCAGCACGAACGTCGTCAGCACCCTGACAACAACCCAGCTCGGCGGCCTGACGACGACGCAGATCAAGTCACTGACCACATCTCAGGTCGAGGCGCTGACCGCGACACAGATCGGTTCGCTGACCACGACCCAAATCACGGGCATCGAGAAGACGGACATTGCCGCACTCTCGGAAACCCAGATCGCGGGCTTTACAGCAACCCAGTTCGGCGCCCTTCTGGCAACCCAGATCCAGGGCCTGGACACCACTGACATCGAGCAGCTCTCGACCACGCAGATCGCAGGGCTGACGGCGACGCAGCTCAAGGCCCTGACGGCCACCCAGGTAGGGGCGCTGGATGAGTCTCAGATCGGATCGCTATCCGCCAATCAGATCGGCCTTCTGTCGGCAAGCCAGTTCTCGGCGCTAATCACAACCGGCATCGAGACACTGTCCACGACCCAGGTCGCCGGGATTACGGCCACCCAGGTCAAAGCGCTGACCACGACCCAGATCACCGCTCTGAGCGAAACCCAGGTCGCCGCCCTGACCAGCGCACAGGTCAAGGGCTTCGAGGTGACGGACATCGCCGCGCTGTCCGAGACCCAGATCTCGGCGCTGACAACCACACAGATCACCTCGCTCAACACGACACAGATCAAGGGATTCGATGCCACCGACATCGAAGGCTTGACCACGACGCAGATCAGCGGGCTGAGCACGTCGCTGATCAGCGGCCTGACCACCACCCAGCTCGGCGGAATGAACGAGACCCAGTTCAGCTCGCTGTCGACCGCCCAGGTCGGCGCGCTGACAGCCACCCAGATGGCCGCCCTGGACTCGACCGCCCTGGCCGAGATCCCCGTCAGCGGCCTGACCGTCACTCAGGTCAAGGCGCTGACGACCACGCAGATTGGGGCGCTGAGCACGACGCAGGTCAAGGCGCTGGAGCCTACCGACGTCGCGGCCCTGCTCCTCACCCAGATCGCCGCGCTCACGGCAACCCAGCTCGGCGCCCTGACGACCAGCCAGATTTCGGCCCTCACGGCGACGCAGATCAAGAGCCTCGAAACGACGGATATCGAAGGCTTCACGACGACCCAGGTGGTGGGCTTCAGGGCCAGCCAGATCATGGCGCTGACAACGTCGCAGATCGCCGCCCTGACCGCGAGCCAGGTCGCAGCACTGACGTCGACCCAGGTCGTGGGCCTGACGGTCACCCAGATTAAGGCGCTCGAGACGACGGATGTCGAGGCACTCACCACCACACAGATCCGCGCGCTTACGGTTTCCCAGATTGCGGCCCTCGAAGCGACGGATCTCAGCGTCCTCACCGAGACGCAGCTTGACTTCCTGACGACGACACAAATCGGCTCCCTGACGACAACCCAAAGCGGCGTGCTGACTGCCGCACAGTTCGACTCCCTGTCGACGACGCAGCTCGGGGCCCTGAGCGCCGCCGCGGTGGGAGGGCTGACGACCACGCAGATTGCGGATCTGGAGACCACGCAGCTGAGCGCGCTGACCACGACCCAGATCGCCGGTCTGAGCGTGACGCAGGTCAAGAACCTGACTGACGTGCTGGCCGCGGCATTGACCACCACCCAGGTCGGAGGCCTGAGCGCCACGCAACTGGGTGCGGTGGAGACGACGGACCTGCAGGCCCTGGACACCACGGTCGTGGCAAGCCTCACGACAACCCAGCTCAGGGGTCTGACCGCCACTCAGCTGGGCGATCTGAGCACGCCGCAGCTCCAGGCGTTGACCGAGACCAAAATCGCGTCCCTGACCAACACCCAGTTGAAGGGCCTGGAGACCACGGACCTCGCCGAACTGTCGACGACGCAGCTCAGCCAGCTGACGGCGACCCAGGTCAGCGCCTTCACAACGACGCAGGTCCAGGGCCTGATCGAGACCCAGTTCTCGGCCCTGAGCACGACCCAGATCGGCGGCCTGACGACGACCCAGATCCGGTCGCTCGAAACGCTGGACCTGCAGGCCCTGACCGCGACCCAGATTGCCATACTGTCGAGGACGCAGATCGGCGGCCTGTCGGTGACCCAGTTCGGCGAGCTGACCCCGTCGCAGACCGCCTCGCTGACATCGACGCAGGTTTCCGGACTGACGACCACGCAGATCCAGGAGCTGGATGCGGCCAATTTCGAGGCCTTCACGACGACCCAGCTCGCCGGCCTGACCACAACGCAGATCGCCGCACTGGAGACGACTGACCTCCAGGCCCTGAGCGTTACGCTGCTGGACAACCTCTCGAACACGCAGCTCAGGGGCTTGACGGCGACCCAGATCGGCGACCTGACGACCGAGCAGGCGCAGTCGCTTTCCGAAACGCAACTGTCCTCGCTCACTACGACCCAATTGAGGGGGATAGCGACGACGGATCTCGAAGCCTTGTCGACGACTCAGCTCAGCCTGCTGACGGCCACACAGATCAGCACCTTCACTAGCACCCAGGTCGCGTTCCTGACGGTGGACCAGGTTGCGGCGCTGAACACGACTCAAGTCGGCGGCATGACGGCGACCCAGCTCGCCGCACTCGAGACCGTGGACCTGCAGGCACTGACCACAACCAACGTCGCGGCGCTGAGCACGACCCAGGTCCGAGGGCTGACGGCTACCCAGATCGGCGATCTGACGGTGACGCAGGCGGGTGTCCTGACCGCCACCCAGATCGCATCGCTCTCTACGACGCAGATCCAAGAGTTTGAGGCGAGCGATTTCGAGCTCTTTACCGCAACGCAGCTGGCGAATCTGACAACAACGCAGATTGCCTCCCTCGAGACACTCGATCTGCAGGCGCTGAGCGTCACCGTGCTGGATGCGTTCACGTCGACCCAGCTTCGGGGCCTGACGGCAACCCAGGTCGGCGATCTGACAACGGAGCAGCTCCAGTCCCTGTCGCAAACCCAGATCGCCCAGCTAACCAACACCCAACTCAAGGGCCTGGAAACGACTGACCTCGAGGCCTTGGCGCCGAGCCAGTTCAGCTTGCTGACGGTGACCCAGATCGGCGCCTTCAGCACCACGCAGATCCAGTTTCTGACGACGGATCAAGTGGCAGTGTTGAGCACGACGCAGATCACCGGCCTGACGACCACACAGCTCCGGTCGCTGGAGACGGTGGACCTCCAATCCATTACCACGACCCAGATCGCCGAGCTGAGTGTCGCGCAGCTCGGCGGTCTGAGCTCCACGCAGATCGGCGACCTGACACCTGATCAGGTCGGAGCTCTGACCGCTACCCAGATCGCAGGCCTCACCATCACGCAGGTCAAAGGCCTGGAAGACGCTGACATCGTCGCGCTGAGTGCCACGCAGCTCGCCGGCCTGACCAGCACGCAGATCGGCGCGCTGGAAACGACCGACCTGCAGGCTCTGGAAGTGAGCCAGATCGCAGCGCTGAGCACGACCCAGGTCAAAGGTCTGACAGCCACCCAGGTCGGCAATCTCACGGGAACGCAAATTCCGTCCCTGACAGAGACCCAGCTCGGCGTGTTCTCGGCCACCCAGTTGAAGGGGATCGAGACCACCGATCTTGCCGAGCTGTCCACGACCCAGTTCCGACAGCTGACCGCCACGCAGATCAGCGCGTTCACCACGACGCAGGTGAAGTCTCTGACCGAAACCCAGATCGCGGGGCTCAGCACCACGCAGGTTGGCGGCCTGACGGCCACTCAGTTTGGCGCTCTGGAAACGCTGGACCTGGAGGCCTTGACCGCCACACAGATTGCCGGTTTGAGCACGACACAGGTCAAAGGCCTGACCACCACCCAGGTCACGAACCTGACGGAAAGCCAGATTGGGGCGCTGACCGCCACTCAGATCGCAGTACTGACGGCAACGCAGATCAAAGCCCTCGAAGATCCGGACATCCTGGCGCTGACCACGACGCAGCTCGCCGGCCTGACCGCGACCCAGCTGGGGGCGCTGGAGGTAACCGACCTCCAGGCCCTGACCACAACCCAGATCGTCGCGTTGAGCACCACACAGATCAAAGGTCTAACGGTGACGCAGATCGGTGACCTGCTCATCGCGCAGGCGCAGTCTCTGTCGACGACCCAGCTGTCCAACCTGACCGCCACCCAGCTGAAGGGGATCGAGACAGCGGATCTAGAGGCGCTGTCGACGACCCAGCTGGGCGTGCTGACATCGACCCAGATCGCCATTCTCACCACGACACAGATCAAGGGTCTGACGGACGTTCAGGTCTCGGGCCTGACCACGACGCAGAGCAGCGGCCTTACGGCCACCCAGATAGGGTCGCTCGAAGGCACCGATCTCCAGGCCCTGACCACGACCCAGATCGGCGTGTTGAGCGCCACCCAGGTCAAGGGACTGACCGCTACCCAGATCGGCGAGCTCCTGGACAGCCAGATCTCGGCGCTGACGGCGACCCAGATTGGGGCGCTGGCCGTCGCGCAGATCAGCGGTCTGACCGCAGCACAGCTGGCCGGCCTGACAACGACCCAGTTCGGCGGGCTGACGGCGACCCAGATCGGCGCGTTCGACGCTACGGATATGCTGTCCCTGGCGGATACGCAGATCGGCGCCTTGAGCACAACCCAGGTCAAGGGACTGACGGCGACGCAGGTGCGCGATCTGACTGCGCCCCAGGCGCTGGGGCTGAACGAGACGCAGATCGCCTCGTTCTCGAATACCCAGCTCAAGTCCCTCGAAGCGGACGATCTAGCTGCGCTGTCGACATCGCAGCTCAGGCTGCTGAGCTCGACCCAGGTCAGCGCCCTGACAACGAGTCAGATCAAGGGGCTGACCGAAACACAGGTCGCCGGGCTGAGCGTGACGCAGATCACCGGCCTGTCCGTTACCCAGCTGGCGGTGGTCGAGACGGCGGACCTGCAGGCCCTGACCACGAGCCAGATCGGCACGTTCAGCACTACACAGACCAGGAGTCTGACAGCGGCTCAGATCGGGAATCTCGCCGACACGCAGATCGGCGCCTTTACCACGACGCAGCTCAGCACGCTGACCGCAACCCAGATCAAGGCGCTTGAGGAAGCTGACTTCGCCGCGCTAACAACCACGCAGCTGGGGAGTCTGACATTCACTCAGATCGGGGTTCTCGAGACGACGGACCTTCAGTCGCTGGCCACCTCCCAGATCGCAGCGCTCAGCACCACGCAGCTCAACGGCTTGACTGCGACACAACTCGGCGATCTGACCACGCCACAGGCGCAAGCCCTGAATGAAACACAGGTCGCCAGCCTGTCGGTGACCCAGCTCAAGGGCATCGAGGCCGGAGACCTTGCCGAGTTCTCGACGACGCAACTGAGGCAGCTGACCGCGGCTCAGATCGGCGCCTTCTCGGCGGCCCAGATCGCTGCGCTAGTCGAAACGCAAGTCGCGGCGCTGTCGACGACCCAGATCACTGGCCTGACAGCGACCCAGATCAGCGCACTCGAAACGCAGGATCTCCAGTCCCTGACGGCAACCCAGATCACCGGCCTCACCGCGACCCAGATCAAGGGACTGACGACGACTCAGATCCAGGATCTCGCCGATACGCAGGTCCAGGCGCTCACTGCAAACCAGATCGGTGCGTTGACCACGACACAGATCAAGGGGCTGGAGGCTGCCGATTTCTCGGTCTTCACGACAACTCAGCTTGCCAGCCTAACGGCGACGCAGATCAACGCACTAGAGACGGCGGACCTGCAGGCACTGAGCACTACCGTGCTCGACAGCATCACAACCACCCAGATCAAGGGCCTGTCTGCTACGCAAGTCGGCGACTTGATAACCGATCAGGTTGAGTCGCTGTCTCAAACCCAGATCGCCGCCCTGTCGGTGACGCAGTTGAAGGGCTTTGAGGCCACCGATCTCGCCCTCCTTTCCACGACCCAGCTGAGCCAGCTGACGGCGTCGCAGATCAATGCCTTCACTACAACGCAGGTTGCGGCCCTTACCGAAACGCAGGTATCGGACCTGTCCACCACCCAGATCGGCGGCCTGACGGCAACGCAGCTCGCCGCCCTGGAGACCGCCGACCTGCAGGCCCTGACGACGACCCAGATTGGCGCGCTCAGCAGCGCGCAGCTCAAGAGCCTGACGGCAGCCCAGATCGGAAACTTGACAGAGACGCAGGTCCAGGGCCTGACAGCCACGCAGCTCGGCCTGCTGACGGTGACCCAGATTAAGGCGTTTGACGACGTCGATTTCACCGCGCTGGCCACGACTCAGATTGTCGGCCTCACGGTGACGCAGATTGCAGCACTCGAGACGACCGATCTCCAGGCACTGAACGAAACCAATATCGCCCTGCTGAGCACGGCCCAGATCAAAGGCCTTTCCGCTACTCAGGTTGGCGACCTGACCCTGGCCCAGGCCCTGGCGCTAACCGCCACGCAGGTGGGCGCGCTGTCGGTCACGCAGCTGAAGGGCATTGAAGCGGCAGACCTGACCGAACTCACGACGACGCAGCTGAGCCTGCTGACCGCAGGCCAGGTTGGTGCCTTCACCGCGACCCAGGTAAAGGCTCTGGCCGACACGCAGGTGTCTGCATTGTCGACCATACAGGTTGGGGGCCTGACAGCCACACAGATGTCGGCGCTGGAAACAGCCGATCTGCAGGCGCTGACGACAACCCAGATCGCCGTGCTGAATGCGACACAGGTCAAGAGTCTGACGGCCACCCAGATCACCGACCTCACACCGACGCAGGTCGGAAGCCTCACGGCGACGCAGATCGCCGTGCTGACGGCGACCCAGATCAAGGCTCTTGAAGACGCGGATTTCCTGGAGCTTACCCAAGCCCAGCTGGGAGGCTTCACCGCCACGCAGCTCGCCGCTCTCGAGACGGTCGATCTCCAGGCCCTGACCGAGACCCGCATCGGACAACTGTCAACGGCCCAGATCAAGGGGCTGACGGCGACCCAAATCGGCGATCTGACCACGGCCCAGGCGCAGGCGCTGACGGCCACCCAGATCGGCGCCCTGTCGATCACCCAGACGAAGGGCATCGAGGTGGCTGACCTCGAGCTTCTCTCGACGACGCAGATCGATCAGATGACGGTGTCCCAGATCGGAGCCTTCACCACCACGCAGGTCGTGGGGCTCACTGATGCGCAGGTGGCGAGCTTCTCGACGACCCAGATCGTCGGCCTGAAGGCGACTCAGCTCGCAGTGCTGGAGACGGCAGACTTCCAGGCGCTGACCACCACGCTGGTCGCGGCGCTAACGGCAACGCAGATCAAGAGCCTGTCCGCGACCCAGATCGGCGACCTGCTCGCGACCCAGATACAGGCATTCACCGCCAGCCAGATCACGGCGCTGACCGCAACCCAACTGAGGGAGCTGGAAGCCGCCGACTTCTCGACCTTCACCGCCACGCAGCTCGGCCAGCTGACGGCGACGCAGATCTCGGCGCTGGAGACCGACGATATCGCGGCGCTGTCCGAAACCGTCATCGGCGCCTTCACGGCGGCGCAGATCAAGGGCTTCTCGCTTACCCAGATCGGGGCCCTGACGACGGCTCAGGCGCAGGCGCTCTCCCAGACTCAGGTCGCCGCGTTCTCGACTACGCAACTGAAGGGCATTGAGACCGAGGATCTCGAGCTGCTGACGACGACCCAGCTGAGCCTGCTGAGCGCGGCCCAGATCGGCGCGCTGACCGTGACGCAGACAAAAGCCCTGGTGGAAGTGCAGGTCGCCGGCCTGAGCATCACGCAGATCGGTGGTCTCACCGCGACCCAGGTTGGCGCACTGGAGACGGCGGACCTGCAGGCGATGACCACCACCCAGATCGGCGTGCTCAGCACGGCCCAGATCGGCGGGCTGGGAGCGGATATCGTCGATCTGCTCGGCACCCAGGTGGCGACCCTGACCACGGCCCAGATGGCAATCCTGACGGCCACACAGGTCGGGGCCCTGGAAGCCCAGTTCGCCAGCCTGTCGAGGACCCAGCTCGGCGCGCTGAGCGCCACCGGGATACGCGGCCTGAACGCGGCGGAGACGGCCGCGCTGACCACGACCCAGGTCGATGGCTTTAGCGCCGCACAGATCGCCGCTCTGACAACGACCGGTATCGACGGCCTTAGCGACAGCAACATCCTGTCCATGACCACGACTCAGGGCAACGCCTTCACCTCGACACAGATCAACTCCATGGACGCCGCCCAGGTCACCGCGCTCTTCGACCTGCTCACCTGAGGCGCACAACGGTGTCTCTGTAAACCCCCGGCTAACGCGCGTAAGATGCGAAGAGGCTAGACGGACTCCGGCATGCCGCGGGGGCCGCAAAGGGGGATAGATGAGTGCGACCGTGGCGCGGGCCATCGTGAATGCGGCTTACGTACTGACGTGGCCGCTCAAGCCCTGGCGGCGGCGCGCCGCGCAGACCCTCGCTGCGGAGTTGCTGGAACCCGATCTCCCGGTCCACACGACACATGGCGCCCTGCGGTTCCACTGTCCGACCCGTGAATCGCTGCACTACGTCCGGGAGTTCACATTCCGTGAGCCGGAGACGCTGACCTGGATCGACCGTTTCGGTCCTACCGACATCTTTTGGGATATCGGCGCCAATGTCGGCCAGTACTCTCTCTACGCTGCGCTTTCCGGTGTCCGCACGCTGGCGTTCGAGCCGGGAGCCGCGAGCTACGGCGCGTTGACGCGCAATATTGAAGTCAATGGGATGGATGACCGGATCGCGGCGTATTGCCTGGCCTTCAGCGCGACGACAGAACTGAGCACGCTCAACATGGCCCGCACCGATGCGGGCTCCTCCATGCACGCGGTGGGCACAGACATCGATGCTTTCGGGCGGACTATCGCCGTTCGGTTTCGCCAGGCTGTTGCCGCCTATTCAATCGACGAGTTTCTGGCCGCGTTCCGGCCGCCGTTTCCGAGCCATATCAAGCTCGACGTCGATAGCATCGAGGACCGGATCATCGCTGGAGCGCAACGCACCCTGGCGGACCCGCGGCTGCGATCCGTGATGGTCGAGATCGAAGGTGGCCTCGAGACGCCGCGCGCCCGCGCCATCATGGACAGTCTTCAGGCCGCTGGCCTGAGCCAGGACATCGTCGCATCCCGCTCAACCTCGGCGAACGCCCTCTTTCGTCGCCTGTAAACCTTCTGTTAACGCGCCTATAGTTTGCTTGGGGCCTTGAGATTCGGGCTCTTAAAGGGGAACAAGCATGTGCCGGTGGCTTGCCTATTCGGGCGTCCCGGTGTCGATGGACACCCTGCTCTTTCAGCCGCACAATTCGCTGATCCGCCAGAGCCTGTCGGCACAGCGCAGCATCGTGCCGACCAACGGTGACGGGTTCGGGCTCGGCTGGTACGCCGATCTGCCCCATCCCGGGCTGTTCAAGGACACGATGCCGGCGTGGAACGACGCCAATCTGCGCAGCCTCGCCGAGCAGATCCGCTCCTCGCTCTTCTTCGCCCATGTGCGCGCCTCCACCGGCACAGCCACGACGCGGCTGAACTGCCACCCCTTCCGCTACGGCCGGCTGCTGTTCATGCACAACGGCAAAATTGGTGGCTACTCGCTGGTGCGCCGGGAGCTCGAGCACAAACTCCGGTCCGAGTACTATCTGAACCGAGAAGGCTCCACCGACAGCGAGCTGTTTTTCTATCTGCTGCTGGGCAATGGCTTTGCCCGCGACCCGAAAGGCGCCTTCCAGCGCACCGTGGCCGATGTGCTGACAGCGATGGAGAATGAAGGCATCGACGAGCCATTCCGCATGGCCGCAGCGGTGGCCGACGGGCGGCGTATCCTGGCGCTACGCTGGTCGAGCGACGGCAAGTCTCCCTCGATGTTCTACGGCACGGGCAGCGACATCTGGATCGAGCAGGGCGACGTGCGCTTCATCGACGGCAAGGGCTGCTCGCTCGTCCTCTCGGAACCGCTGGATGAGGTCAACGACCACTGGCAGGAGGTCGGCGAAGGCAGCTTCGTGATCGTCGAAGACGACGCCGTCGAGGTAATGCCCTTTGCCCCGTCTCTGCGGGCAGCCGCCTAACCATCCCGTCAGCCGCAGCGGCGGCAGCGGATGGACATGAAGACCTGATCCTCATCCGCGTCTTCCATGGCGTGATCAAGGACGACTCGCAGCGCCTTCGACGCATCCGGCAGTGAATAGCTCGCCGCCATCTGCTTCAGCCATTCGAGCTGGTCCGCTTCGATTTCCAGAGGCTCGACGATCTTGCCCTTCTGCATAACCCGTACTCCTAACGCGTCACGTCAACCACGACCCGGCCGCGCACCTGCCCCTTGAGGATACGCTGCCCCTCCGCCGGCAGGTCACCCAGCCCGATCACCGAGGTCATGGCGTCGAGCCTGTCGAGAGGCAGATCGCGTCCCAGCCGCGCCCAGGCCTCGCGCCGCTCTGGCATCGGCTTCATCGCCGAATCGATGCCGAGGATGCTGACGCCACGCAGCAGGAACGGAATGACGCTGGCCGGCACGTCATTGCCGCCAGCATTGCCGCAGGCAGCGACCGAAGCGCCATATTTCATCGCCGGCAGCACGCCGGCCAGGGTCGTTCCGCCGACCGCGTCGACGCAGCCGGCCCAGCGCTCGGCAATCAGCGGCTTGCCCGGAGGCGCCATCGCCTCGTCGCGCCCGATGATCGAGCTGGCACCGAGCGACTTCAGGTAGTCGTGCGTGTCCGCGCGACCGGTCGACGCAACTACCGTGTAGCCGCACTTCGCCAGGATAGCGATGGCGACACTGCCCACGCCGCCGGCAGCCCCCGTCACCAGCACCTCTCCCTTGTCCGAAGTCAGGCCGCGTCCTTCCAGCGCCACCACCGCCAGCATGGCCGTGAAGCCTGCCGTACCAATGGCCATGGCCTGCTGCGGACTCATTCCCGATGGCAGCGGCACCAGCCACTCGCCCTTGACCCGGGCCTTCTGGGCAAAGCCTCCCCAGCTCCACTCGCCGACACGCCAGCCGGTGAGGATCACCTTGTCGCCGGGCTTGATGCCCGGCGCGTTCGAGGCCTCGACCGTGCCGACGAAATCGATGCCCGGCACGTGCGGATACTTGCGCACGATCCGGCCAAGACCGGCGAGAATCAGCCCGTCCTTGTAGTTGAGCGTCGAGTGGGTGACGGCGACGGTGACGTCACCGGGCGGCAGACGGTCGTCTTCAACCGTTTGCAGCGAGGACGAGACGTTCCCGTCATTCTCGTCGAGAACCAGGGCGCGAAAACTCATGATGCATCCATAGCGTGAGAGGGCTCGCCGCCATTATACGGCCGGCAGGACTGGCACAAGCAGATATGAGGGATAGCAGCCGCCCGTATGGAGGCGATGCCGGCCGCGGTTCACCGTCTCCTCGTGCCGGGCATGGACGAGAGGTTTGGGATACATATTCACATCCCGCCCCTGGATCACCAGACGCAGCCGCTCGCCGGGCTCGAAGCGCGTCCCTGACGGCCAGATCTCGATATCGAGCGTCACGATCTCGCCGGCACCCAGCTTCAGCTCGCGGCGATGCGCCAGCACCGGCTGATGATCCGTAGACCGCACGGGATCGAGCTCGCGATGAGAGGCGCGCAGCCAGCCCAGCGCCACCGGCCCATCTTCGAAATGGGCGTAGTAAGCGAACGGCACGATCTGGCCGGCCGTATCGAGCTTCCAGATCGACACGAACACGTCCATGTCATCGCTGCCCTCGGCCGCCATGAACAGGCGTGCTTTCATATGGCCGACGAGCTCTGTTGTCTCGGTAAAGGCGAAATCGAAGTTTGCCTGGCCGCTTTGCGCGTCGTAGACGCACAAGGCTTCGTTGGCTGGGGCCTCATGCCGCAAGGCCGACGATGACACATCGAGATGGAGCTTCGTATACCGCGTGCGGGCCGGCGGCCATTCGGATTCCTCGCGCACGTCGCCGGCGGCGTAACGGTGGCGAACCTCAAGCCGGACCTTTGGCCATGTACCGATTCCGGTGTTCCGCCCTTTGAGGAAATGATCGAAGAAGACACGTTGCCGCTCGAGGCTCTCCGGCAGGTAGTAGTACGCCCACTTCTTGCGGCCGTGGATATCGAGCCATTTCTGCCGGGAGGCGATCCGCCTGAAACCCTCGAGCGTACCCCGCGTATGCAGGCCCTGGTCGGACCAGCTGGCCACGACAAAGGCCGGGACCGTGATGCGCCGAAAATCCGCCGCCTTGCTCTTCCAGAAATCGTCGAAGAACGGATGCTCGGCGGTTTCAGCCGATAAATCCTCGATTTCACTGGCGCTGGCTCCCCAGCGTTCCTGGATATAGGTCCAGAACCAGGTCTCCGGAATGCCGCCATGGCGCACGACTTCCCGATACGTGTCGCTCCAGCCCTCCCAGGGATTGATCGCGGCGAGGTGCGGCGGGTTCAACTCCGCCACCCGCCACTGGCTCGAGGTGAGATAGGACACGCCGGAAAGCCCGACCTTGCCGGCGCTCCAGGCTTGCGTCCCCGCCCATTCGATCAGGTCGTAGTAGGCCTCAGCCTCCTCCGGCGAGAGATAGGTGGCGCGTCCCTGGGAATGCCAGGTGCCCGGGATGTCCGCGTTGATCACGGCGTAGCCGTGCGGCACCCAGTAGACGGGGTCAGGCGCCTCGAAGCAGGTGTAGTCGGAGGTGTGCTCGGGCAGCACGCCGCTGTTCGGATAGAGCTTTCCGACCGGCACGGGGTTGTGCTTGCCGTAGGGCGACCAGGCGATGAGCGGCGCCGCCCGCGTGCCATCCGCGGGACGGAAAATATCGACATAGAGATCGAGGCCGAAGCGCGTCCGCACGGCAACGTCGCGCTCGATGAGCATGCCGCTCTCGACAGAGCGGCGATAATGCGGCGTCGTCCCACCCCGCGACTGCGGGGTGCTCAACGGCGGGCGGAAGCGATACGCTCCCGCGGCCGAAGGGGAAGAGGCGGTTACTTGTTGCGCTCCTTCCAAGGATCCTTGACCGCCGGATAGGTCTCAAAGACCACGTTGGTCAGGCGGCCGTTCACCCGCTCGACCTTGCAGATGTAGATGTTCTGCACGATGTCGCGCGTGACCGGATCGATGCTGATGGGCCCGCGTGGGCTCTCGGACGACCACCCCTTGATCGCCTCCATGGCCTTGTCGCCGTCGATCTTGCCGTCGAGCTTCTTCACCGTGTCGTAGATCAGTTGCATGCCGTCCCAGGCGCCGACCGCGAAAAAGTCCGGATCGGTGTTGTACGCCGCGCGATAGGCCGCGACGAACTCGCGGTTCTTGGCGGACTGGTAGCCGGCCGAGTAGTGCGTGGCGGTGATCAGGCCGACGGCAAGATCGCCGAGATTGTCGATCTGGGATTCGTTGGTCGCCTCGGCGCTGGGCATCAGCTTGATGCCGGCCTTGGCCAGACCGAGATCGTTGAACGCCTTGACGTAAGCCGTCGGCTGGGTGCCGCCGGGCAGAAAGGCGTACACGCCTTCCGGCTTCTGGTCCTGGATACGCTGCAGGAAGGGCACGAAGTCTGGATTGGCAAGCGGCATCCGCACGCTGCCGACCAGCGTACCGCCGGCCTCGGTGAAGCCCTGCTTGAAGGCGGCCTCGGCGTCATGGCCCGGACCGTAGTCGGAGACCGACGTCAGCGCCTGCTTCATGCCGCCCTTGGTCGCGGCCCAGCGCCCGAAGATCTCGGTGGTCTGTGGCAGGGTCAGCGAGACGCGCGTGAGATAGGGCGAACGAGTGGTAATCATGGCGGTGGCGGCGTTCATGATCACGACCGGGGTCTTGGACTCGGTCGCCAGCGGGGCCACCGCCAGAGCGTTGGGCGTGAAGACCAGGCCGGTGATGATCTTGGCCCCGTCGCGCGTAATCAGCTCGGTGGCCAGACGCTTGGCCACGTCCGGATTGGGGCCGGCTTCGTCGCGGCGAATGATCTCGATCTTGTGACCGCCGACACTGTCGCCGTTCCTGGCGACGAACAGCTTGACGGCGTTGTCCTGGGTTATGCCCAGGCTGGCGAAGGGACCCGAGAAGGTCGAGATGAAGCCGACCTTGACGGTTTCGGCGCCTGCCGGACCGGCCATGAGACCGACGGTGGCCACTGTCGCGAAAAGACGTCCCATACGCATGCGCGTTCTCCCTGCAGTTCGTTGTTGTCAGCACTCTGCCTCAGGGTCAGGCCGGCTGCAATCGGCCCCCATGGGCCAAGTCCCATTGGTTGCCTGGCCGGTTTCATGTTAAGGGCGTCGCTCGCAAGGAGATTCGCATGAAGCCGCCGTTCCGCGCCGACCATGTCGGCAGCCTGCTACGCCCCAAAGCCCTGCTCGAGGCCCGCGAGAAACGGGCCAAGGGGACCATTCCGACCGAGGCGCTGACCGCCGAGGAGGACAAGGCGATCAGCGATGCCATTCGCCGCCAGGAATCGGTCGGGTTGCAGGCGGTGACCGACGGCGAGTTCCGCCGCACCATGTGGCACATGGATTTCATCACCCGCTTCGCCAACGTTGCGGTCGTGCCCTCGGAGATCAAGATCCGCTTCCACACGCACGAGGGTGACATCGACGTCGCGCCGCCCGGGCTGAAAGTGACAGGCAAGCTGGCGCGGCCGGCCGGCATCTTCGTCGACCATTTCAAGTATGTGAAGCGGGTGGCGAAGGCGACGCCGAAGATCACCATCCCTTCACCGACCGTGCTGCACTTCCGCGGCGGACGGCAGGCGATCGACGACAAGGCGTACCCGACGATGGACTCCTTCTACGCCGACCTGGCGCGCGTCTATAGCGAGGAGGTGCAGGAGCTCGCCGCGGCCGGTTGCCGCTATTTGCAGATCGACGAGACCAATTTCGCCTATCTCTGCGATCCCTCCGTCCGCGAGCAGGTACGGACGCAGATTCATGAAGACCCAGCTGAGCTGCCGAGGACCTACGCCCGGCTGATCAATGGAGCCATCGCCAGCAAACCGGCCGACATGACGGTCTGCATGCATCTCTGCCGCGGCAACAACCAGAGCGCCTGGCTATCCGAGGGCGGGTACGACCCGGTGGCGGAGATCCTGTTCAACGAGATCAAGGTCGACGGCTATTTCCTCGAATACGACACCGATCGGGCTGGCGATTTCAGCCCGCTGCGCTTCGTGCCCAAGGGCAAGCGTATCGTGCTCGGCTTGGTGACCAGCAAGCTGCCGCAACTCGAGGCCAAAGATGCGCTCAAGCGCCGCATCGACGAAGCGGCGAAGTACGTGCCGCGGGAGCAGCTGGCCATCAGTCCGCAATGCGGCTTCGCCAGCACGGTCGAGGGCAACAGGATGACCGAGAACGACCAGTGGGCAAAGCTGGGCCTCTGTGTCGAGGTGGCGCGCGAGGTGTGGGGAGCTACGTAAAAAGACCGACCACGTTGACGATGCTGAGGATTCCAACGACGCAGCCGACCAGCACGAGCGCCCGCTTCTGCGGCAGGACACGAATGAGGGAGCCCGCGAGCGGGGCGGCGATGCCACCGCCGATGATCAGCCCGAGCACGATCTTCCCGTATTGGGCGAGGTCGAGCTGGCTGAAGAAGGCTACCGAAATCGCTACCGTAACGAAGAGCTCCGCCGCGTTGACCGAACCGATGGTCTTGCACGTTACTCTAGGAGCGTAGCGGCTCGAGGATTGTCACGTAGTTGGCTACGGCAGCCCCGCCCATGTTGAACACACCGGTCAGGCTGGCGCCCTTCACCTGCATGTCCCCAGCCGCCCCGGTGGCCTGCATCGCGGCCATGATATGCATCGACACGCCCGTGGCGCCGATCGGGTGTCCCTTCGATTTGAGACCACCGGAGGCGTTGACCGGCAGCTTGCCCGTCTTTTCCGTCAGACCCTCCAGCGCGGCGCGGCCGCCCTGGCCTTTAGGCACAAGCCCCATCGCCTCGTACTGGATCAACTCGGCGATGGTGAAGCAGTCATGCGTCTCGACCAGCGATAGGTCCTTGAGCGATGTCCTGGAACGCTCGAAGGCTTGTTTCCAGGCCTGGGCGCAGCCTTCGAATTCGACGATGTCGCGGCGGCTGAGCGGCAGATAGTCGTTCACTTGAGCCGTCGCGCGCAGCAATACGGCCTTCTTCAGCGCCAGCGCCGTATCGAGATCGGCCAGGACGAGCGCCGCGGCCCCGTCGGAGACCAGCGAGCAATCCGTGCGGCGCAGCGGCCCGGCCACGATCGGATTCTTGTCGGACACGGTGCGGCAGAAATCGTAGCCGAGGTCCTTGCGCAGCTGGGCGTAGGGATTGGCCACACCGTTCTTGTGATTCTTGGCGGCGATGCGCGCCATGGCGTCGGACTGGTCCCCATAGCGCTGGAAATAGAGCTGAGCGATCTGGCCGAAGACGCCGGCAAAACTCATGCCCTCGCGGTCTTCCTCCTTCACGTAGGAAGCTTTCATCAGGATGCCGCCGATCTGGTCACCCGGCGTCTCGGTCATCTTTTCCACGCCGACGACAAGCGTGATGCGCGCCTTCCTTGCGGCAATGGCATTGGCCGCCTGGTGGATGGCGGCTGAGCCCGTGGCGCAGGCATTCTCCACCCGGGTCGAGGGTTTGAAGCGCAGCGCGTCCGAGGCTTGCAGGACCAGCGAGGCCGGAAAGTCCTGCTTCACGAAACCGCCGCCGAAATGGCCGACATAGATCTCGTCGATGTCGGCCGGGGTCAGGCCGGCGTCCGCAATGGCACCGGTCGCCACCTCGACAATCATCTTCTCGAGGTCTTCGCCCTCGCGCTTACCGAACTTGCCGTGAGCCCAACCGACGATGCAGGACGTCATGATCGCGCCTCCACGCTGCACTGAAGCAGACGATAGCAGGAAACCCTCTGCCGCATAAGCGCTCTAGCCGCCCTGAGGAACTTCAAGCGCCGCCATCACCGAGGCGACGTCCGGCACGATACGGTAGCTAGCGCGCAGGCTCGGCCGGATAACCCCTCGTGCATCGAGGGCGTCCAGCAAGGCCCGAAACGGCTCCCAGAAGCCGTCCACGCTGCATAGAAGAGTCGGCTTCCGATGCAGCCGCAGATCGAACATGGTGATCATCTCAAGCAGCTCGTCCAGCGTGCCGACACCGCCCGGCAGGCAGACGAAGGCATCCGAGAGCGCGCACATGACTTCCTTACGCTGGGCCAGCGTGTCGACCATGCGCAACTCGGTGATGTCGTGGTTGGCCACTTCGGGTGCCGAAAGGAAATGCGGCATGACGCCGATCACTTCGCCGCCCGCCGCCATGGCAGCGCGCGCCGCCTCACCCATCAGACCGCGCCGGCTGCCGCCATAGACGACGCGCCAGCCGCGCCTGGCGCATTGCGTGCCAAACTCCGCCGCCGCCTGACGGAACGATAGCGGCAGCCCCTCAACGGCCGAGCAGAAAAGTCCGACAGCTGGCATCAGACGGTGATGGTCACGTCGAGGCCGATATCGACCGCGGGTGATGACTGGGTGATGCGGCCGACCGAAATGAAATCGACGCCTGTCTCCGCGATACCGCAGATGGTATCGAGATTGACCCCACCGGAGGCTTCGAGCGGCACACGCCCGCCCGCCATCTTCACTGCCTCGCGCAGGGTCGCCAGATCCATATTGTCGAGAAGGATCATGTCTGCTCCCGCGTCGAGAGCCTCGCGCACCTGCTCCAGTCGGTCGCATTCGCACTCGACCCGGGTAAGCACCGGAACGCCGGCCTTGGCCTTGGCAATGGCGGCCTTGATCGAGCCGCAGACGGCGACATGATTGTCCTTGATCATCACGCCGTCGTCGAGCCGGAGCCTGTGGTTGCGCCCACCGCCGAGCTGCACGGCGTGCTTCTCCACGGCGCGCAGGCCCGGGTGGGTCTTGCGCGTGTCGATCAGCACCGCCTTCGTATGCTTGATCAGGTCGACATACTTGGCCGTCTGGGTGGCGATGCCGGACAGGTGCTGCAGGATATTGAGAGCTGTACGCTCCGCCGTCAGCAGACCGCGGGCGGGACCAGTCACCCGGGCCAGCGCCGCCTTGGCCGACGCCCGTTCGCCGTCCTTCACTTTCGTCTCGAACTTGGCTTCCGGCACGCGGCGGCGAAACACCTGCGCGGCAATCTCCATACCGGCAACCACGATGTCCTGACGTGTATTGATCAGGAAATCCGCCTTGGCCTCAGCCGGGATCACCAGTTCGGTCGTCAGGTCAACGAAACCGATATCCTCTTCCAGAGCCGCGTCGATGAGCTTTTCGACGACTAACGGATCGATCAAGACAGCCTCCCGCACACCGACCAATCATATGTGTACGAGCAATTTACGGGCGTAGGCGGGGAAGTCAATCGCCCGCCAAGCGGTCAGGCTTGTCGCCGCTCGCTCAGATCGGCATCGGCCAGGCCAACGAAACGCCATCCCAGGGTCGTTCCAGCCAGAAATGGTACGACGCTTTCCTTGCCGCTCCCGACCGTCGCCGGGACCCTCGCCCCACCCTTTTCAAATACAGCGCGCCGTTCATTGGCGGCCAGTCCGTAGAAGGAAGGCCCGTGCAATGAGGCGAACGCTTCCAACCGGTCCAGAGCGCCCTCCTCCTCGAACACCTGCGTGTAGGCCTCCATGGCGAAGGGTGCATTGAAGATTCCGGCGCAGCCGCAATCGTTCTCCTTCGTATGCACAGCATGGGGCGCGGAATCGGTGCCGAGGAAGAATTTCGGACTGCCGGATATCGCCGCCCGCCGCAACGCACGGCGATGACGCTCGCGCTTGGCCACTGGCAGGCAGTAGAGATGCGGCCGGATGCCGCCGACCAGCATGTTGTTGCGGTTGATGATCAGATGGTGAGGGGTGATCGTCGCCGCGAGATTGGACCCCGAGCCCATCACGAAATCGACCGCCTCCGCAGTGGTGATGTGCTCGAGCACAATCTTCAGGTCCGGAAATTCGTCAAGCAGAGCCGTCAGCACCTTGTCGATGAAAACGTTCTCCCGATCAAAGATGTCGACGGCGGGATCGGTCACCTCGCCGTGGAGCAGCAGCGGCATGCCGATGTGCTGCATCCGCTCGAAGACCGGGCGCAGCTTCTTCAGGTCCGTGACACCGTGGGCTGAATTCGTCGTCGCGTGCGCCGGATAGAGCTTGGCCGCGACCCAGACTTTCGTCGTGTATCCCTTCTCGACCTCCGTCGGATCCGTACGGTCGGTCAGGTAGCAGGTCATTAGCGGCAGGAATGCGTTGCCGGCCGGAAGGGCCTTGCGGATCCGGTCGCGATAGCTGGCGGCCTCGTCCACCCGGGTTATCGGCGGCACGAGATTCGGCATGATGATAGCGCGGGCGAATTGTCGCGCCGTATAGCCAACGACCGTGCCCAGCATGGCACCGTCCCGCAAATGCACGTGCCAGTCGTCGGGCTGGCGGATGATCAGGCGGTCAGTCATTCGTCACCGTGTATTGAGACACTCAAATACGTCACCCTGCGGAGCCAGGCCGACGATATGACGCCTATGCCACAACGCATAGAAAAGGAGAACCCAGGCCGCGAAGCCGCCATGCTTGTCCTCGCTATTGAAGACCTTCTGCACGGCCCCGGGCTCGGCGATCTCGACGATGCCCGGCTGAGCCGCCACCAACGGCCCCAGTCGTTTGCCCTCCGCGGCAATCCATGCCGCCACCGGAACGGTAAAGCCACGCTTCGGCGCATTGCTCAGCGCCGCCGGCAAGGCGCGCCCCAGCCACTGGCGCAGCAGATACTTCCCTTGACGGCCCCGGACCTTGAACTTGTCCGGGAGCCTGTAGGCGAAGTTGGCCACGACAGGATCCAGGAATGGCGTACGCCCTTCAACCCCATGAGCCATCAGGCAGCGATCGAGCTTGGCCAGAAGGTCGTTCGGCAGCCAGTCCGCGCAATCCACGGCCTGGGCGACCTGCAGGCGGGTCCGCCCCTCCGTGCTTTCGGTAATCTCCGCCGCCTCGATGCCATCGCGCCAGCCGGAACCGCGCTCCCGCAGGATACCGAGCCCGTCGAACGTGCCGCGCCGGCGCATGATGCGCCCGCCCAGCCACCACGGCCGCAAGGCGCTGCGGTAGCGCCCGTAGCCACCGAACATCTCATCGCCGCCTTCGCCCGAGAGAATCACCTTGAGCCCGGCCTCGCGCGCCTTGGCCGCAAGAATGAAGGTCGGGACGCAGGCATAGTCGGCCGCAGGATCGTCCATGGCCGCGGCGATATCCGGCAGATCGCGCCAGAAATCAGCAGCGCCGATGGGCACCTCGATGTGCTCTGCCCGCACGGACCGGGCCACGGCCTGGGCGGCGCTTCGCTCGTCGGCAACGTTGGTATCGGGAAAATAGGCGGTGAAGGCAGCAACCGGACGCGGGTTGAGCCGCGCCATCTGTGCCAGGACCACCGATGAATCGATGCCGCCGGAGAGGAACATCCCGTAGGGCACATCCGAACGCTGGTGGACCTTGACGCTGTCCTCAAGGACGGTGTCGAGCATCGACAGCGCCTCTTCGGGTGAGATGTTCTCAGGTGCGCCCGAGGGCAAGGCGGCGCGCCGACGGCGCTCGATGACTTTGCCGTCGGAGATTACGATGGTCTCGCCCGGCAGCAGACGGCGCACCCCGTAGAACACCGTCTCGGCGCGGGTGGTGAACTGCAGTTCCAGAAGCTCGGTTCGCTTGGATGGGTCAAGAGTCCGGGCAACGAGGCCGGCCTGGAGCAAGGCTCCGGGTTCCGACGCGAAGGCAACCCCCTGCGGCGTCTCGACGTAGTAAAGAGGCTTGATGCCGAACGGATCGCGAGCCAGAACCAGCCGCTTCTCATCAGGATCGTGGAGAGCGATGGCGTACATGCCGCGGAGGTGATTGACGAAATCAAGCCCGTGACGCCGGTAGAGGTGGAGCGGGGGCTCGCAATCGGACTGCGTGGCGAACTTGACGCCACGCATCTGCTCGCGCAGCTCGACGTAGTTGTAGATCTCGCCGTTGGCGATCAGCGCCGTACCGTCCGGCTCCCGGAGCGGCTGATCACCGGTCTGCAGATCGATGATGGCCAGGCGGGTCTGCACCATCCCGACATTGCCGCTGCGATAGGTTCCGCGGCCGTCCGGCCCGCGATGGCCCAACGCATCGGCCAGGCTCTGCAGCAGCTCGACCGAAGGCCCTTCCCGCCCCGTCGTCATCATGCCGGCGATGCCACACATCAGCGCACCACCACCCGAAAGAAATCGACGTAGCGTCGCACCACGGCCTCTTCCGTGAAACCGGCGTCGTAGGCGGCGCGGCCCAGCTCGGCCAGACGCGTCCGCAGGCCCTGATCGTTGACCAGACGTTCGAGTGCCTCAGCGAGACCTGCCGGATCATCTACCGGCACCAGCAACCCCGTCTGTTCGTTGCGGATCAGAGAGGCCGGCCCCGCGCTGGCCGCGGCGATCACCGGCCGGCGGTGCGCCCACGCCTCCAGGATCACGTTGCCCAATGGCTCGTGCCGTGACGGGCAGACAGCGATATCGCAGGCCGCGAACAGGGCCGGGACATCATCGCGCCAGCCGAGCAGGCGGACTCGTTCTCCCAGGCCAAGGCGGGCGATCCGCGCCTCCAATTCGCCACGGAGCTCACCCTCCCCTCCCAGCCACAGATAGAAGCCCGGAACCGCTGCCACCGCATCAAGCAGGACATCGAAAGCCTTGTTTGCGTGGAAACGCCCCAACGCCAGTGCGACGACCGCGTCCGCAGGGGTCTGCAACGAACGGCGATCGACCGGCGGCGCCGCTCTCACGTCGGCGAAGTTGGGCAGATAGTGGGCGCGCTCGGCCGGCCAGCCGCGACGCCGGATGTAGTCGACGATGTCCTCGGTGTTGCCGACCAGATGGTCGCAACCGCGATAGTACTTGAGGTCGTAATAGCCCCCCAGACGACCGACCCGCACGCCGCGATCCCCCGTGAGCCAGCGTGGCGGCATCATCGTCGCGGCCCGGCTCATCCAGCTCAGGACGACGCTCGGGCGGTAGCGACGAAGCTCCGACATCAGGCGCAGACGCGTCATCAGGTCGAAGGTGCCGGCAAACCCGACTTCGTGCGTGTCGAGCCCCGCGCGACGAAGACGCTCGGCACGCTCCGTGTCATTGCGGATCACCACGCGCTGCTCGACGCCGCCGCGCGCCAGCGCCGCCACGAGGCGCTCGAAGAACGCCTCGGCGCCACCCTGTTTACGTCCGGCAATGGCCTGCAGCACGCGCAGTGTCTTGGGTCCGTGTTGGAGTCGTCCCCGGGACTGGGGATTGGCGAAGCTACGGCACCGGCCCTAGCGAGTCGAGATGATCAGGGACTCGAATTCGGCCGCGGCGTCGTCCCAGCCGCGGCTTCGCTGCCGGGCAAGGCAGGCCGTGTGCATTCGGGTCCACAGCGTGTCATCGGACAGAAGCTTGACCGTTGCGGCGGCGAACTCGTCCTCGTCGCGCCCCTCTTCGGCCGACACGACGAACCCCGTGGTTCGCGAGATGACACGCTCCGGCAGCGAGCCGACGGCGCACACCACGCCGGGAACGCCGGCGGCCTGGGCCTCGCCCGCCGCGGCACAGAACGTCTCATCCTCAGTGCCGCGATAGGTGAAGACCCGGAACCCTGCCAGCTCCTGCGCCAGCACCGACTTTGGTACCGGATCGCGCACGACGATGCCGCACTCCGCCATGCGCCGGGCGAAATCAAGGACGGGCTTCATCTGCGCCGCTTTGGCATCGCCGGCGGCGCCGTAGGTGGCCGCCCCGGAAAAGATATGCAGCTCGGCCTGGCGCATGGCGGGGTGGATGCGCGACACCCAGAGCTCGATCAACCAGTCCAGGCCGCGCAGCGGATTCGAGGTGAACACGGCGCGCGGCCGCGGCGGTACCGGTGCCGGCAGCACCGTACGGAAACGCTCGTCGATGCCGTACGGGATGACGACACGTGAGCCGGCCGGCGCCCAACCGGGATAGGTCGACGCATGATAAGAGCCGATGAACACGATGGCCGGCCTGCGCCGCCAGAGCTTCCACAGATAGCGCGCCTTCAGAAGGTAGCGCGCCGGGTTGTGGATCCAGAACACGGTGCGCCGCGCCCGCGGCACAAGAGTCAGGAGCCGGTCGCCGCGATTGGCGATATAGAGATCGGCCTCCTCCGGCAATCCCTGGGTGATGGGACGCCACTCGACCCCGTTGTGGGTCAACGATGCCGCGCAGTTCGTCGCCGCCAGCACCGAATGCCCGCGCCGGGCGAGCGCTTCGGCGACGCTGATGAACGCCGACTCAGCCCCGCCCAGCGGGCCCTTTTCCGGGGTCTGCCCGTCGAAGGCGATCCCGTGATCGGCCATGACGATGCGGGCCATCACTCCTTTTCCAGCTTCGCCTTGAGATGCGAGAGGATCGGGTAGAGCCCGGCCATCAGTGCGATCAGCACGCCCCAGCCGCCTTCGCGGTGGCCGTGGCGCCGGACATAGCATTTATAGAAGCGCGAGAAGATGCGCCGGACGTATTTCCAGGTCGGGTCCGGATCACCCCACTCGCGCAGGTCGCGGGCCCGCGCCGTGGTATAGCTGTCGAGCCGGCGCAGCATGTCGGAGATGCTGCGGTCGACGAGGTGCACCAGACGGCTCTGAAGCGCCGCCCCTTCCCGACCCGTCAACTGCAGCTGCGGATGCACCCGGCCTATGCCCCAGACCTTGGTCCCTTTGCGAAACAATCCTGGATAGGCCGACTTGCCGAAGCTCGCGCCCCAGCCGTAACGCACCAGCCGGGCACCGATATAGTTATCGACCGGAATCAGGTGGCGATCGAAGTCCGAGGAGTCGACCGTCCGGCGGATTTCCGCGGCCAGCTCGGCGCCCACGCGTTCGTCGGCATCCACCTCGAGAATCCAGTCACCGGTGCAGGCCGCAATACCCGCATTGCGTCGCTCGCCTTCGGTCGGCCAGGCGCCGTCGATTGTGCGTGCCCCGGCATGGCGGGCGATCTCACCGGATCGGTCAGTGCAGCGATCGAGGGCGACCACGATCTCGTCGGCGAAAGCCAGGCCGGCGAGGCAGTCGCCGAGCTGACGCTCCTCGTTGTGCACCGTCACCAAGGCCGAGAGACGTGGAGCGCTCACGCGGCGTGCTCGCGCGTGCGCTGGAGAAGCTGCCTTGCGGCGGCGTCGACCGCATCGACCGTGAGACTCTCCATCAACGTGCCGGTGGTGCGGTGGTCGAACCCCGGCCCCATCAGTTGATCAGGCGTCAGGGGCGTGCGAACGATGGCGGTGCGCTCACCCCACGGCCCGTAGCGTGTCTCATTGCCGGGGCCGAATAGTCCGAGCGTCGGTGTGCCCACGGCCGCCGCCATATGCATGAGACCGGAATCGTTGCCGACATAGAGCGCGCAGCGCCGCAGGCAGGCGGCGCCCGTCGGCAGATCGACGGTGCCCACCAGATCGACCCGGCGGCTCTCCGGAATCGAGGACAGCACCGGCCCGGCCGCCGCGCGTTCCGAGGCCGCTCCGAATACGGCGACGCGCGCCCCCGGCAACGGCCCGCCGGGCCCCGTCAGCCGCCCAACCAGCGCCGCGAAACGATCGGCCGGCCACTCCTTGCCGCGCCAGTTCGCGGTCGGACCGAGACCCAGCACCGCGCCGCTGGGCAGCAGAGCCTCGGCCCGGCGCTCATGCTCGGACTTCATCCAGAGAGTCGGCGCCGGCGGCGGCTGAACGCCGAAGAGATCGGCAAGCTCGACCACGCCATGACGGGTGTGGTCGCGCCGGCGGCGCACGATGCGTCGGCCGGCCAGAAGGAACCACGACAGGCCGGAACTGCGCAGATCGACCACCAGCGACCAGGGCCGCGTCACGCAGCGCGCCCACAGCCCGAGCCAGTGGCCGCTCAATGGCTTCTTGTCGATGACGATCAGGCGCTCGAGCCGAGGGAACGCCTCGAGGAGCGGTGCCGCCGGCCGGCCGCAGGCGATGGTGAAGCGCGCGGCGGGATGCTGCCTCGCCAGCCAGTCGAGAACCCCGGTCGTCAGCACCACATCGCCGATGCGGGTCGCCGTGACGAACAGGATGTTCACGCGAGCTGCCCCTCCCATTCCGACGCGGCAATGGCCCAGGTCCGGCCGCGCTTGAACAGGCGGGCATTGGCGCTCATGCGGTCGAAGGTCAGGCGATCGGTCAGCAGGTTGATGGCGGCACTGGCGAAGGCCGCGTTGTTCGCGGCGATGGTTCCGGTCTGGCCGTCGGCGACGCGCTCGACCATGACGGCGCTCGCCGCCCGGGCGACCGCCGGCAGGCCCATGGCCTGGCTCTCGGCGAGGGTGAAGCCGTGCACGTCGCGCGGCTCGGCCGGATGAAGATGGGCGCGCGCCGCGCGATAGGCTTCGGCCATGGCCGGATCGGCCAGCGGGCGCTTGACCACGATGCCGTGCGTCCGCGCCACGGTCATCTCCTCGACCATCGCGGCATACTCCGGCGGCACCGTGCCACCGAGCTGCGCCTTGTCGAGGACCGCGGAATAGACGTGGAGTTCCGCCGTGGGCACTTCGGGCCGGATGCGCGCCATCCACAGCCGGATGAGCCAGAGGAGACCACCCAGCGGATGCGCCGTGGTCACGGCGTGTGGCGGCTCGGCCGGCGCCATCGCATCATCCTCGAGATAGGCGGTGGCGATACCCGGTTCGATGACCTGGGTGTCGAGGCCAAGCGTGTTGCTCCAGCCCTCCAGCTGCGCCTTGCTCATGAAGACCAGGCGCGGCTTGTGCCGCGTCAGGGCGTCGCGCGCCGCCTCCGTCTCCAGATCGGCGACGGCCCCGCCGACCCAGACGACGCGGCGTGCGGCGACCGGCACCTGGTCGAGCAGTTCGGGCTTGCGGAAGGCGATGAGCGCGTCCGCAGAGACTGGCCGCTCGCCCTCCCAGGTCACCCAGCGCGAGCCGTGGACGGTGACCGGAAAAGCTGCCCGATTGATCACCGTGACATCGTGGCCGCGCATCGACAGGGACGGCGGCAACAGGGCAAAGGCCTTCTCCGGGCCATCCAGAGGCTGGCTTGGCGGGCTGTAGCCGTCGAACGGTATCGAGTCGTCGATGAAGGTCAGTTGCATATCCGGGACTTATAAGGGGCCGGTCGGGGCTTGCCAACGGAAGCCGTCCCCCCTACCTCTTTGCGGCAGAGGGATCATGGCCGAGCGATTCTATCTCATCCTGGAGGACCGCGGCCTGTTGTCGGTCAGCGGCGACGACCGCTCGACCTTCCTTCAGGGACTGATCTCCAACGACATCACCAAGGTCGCGGCGGACCGCGCCATCTATGCCAGCCTGCTGACGGCGCAGGGACGGTTCCTGCACGACTTTTTTATCGCTGAGCAGAACGGCGCCTATGTCATCGATGCCGAGGCGGCGCGGATCGACGATCTCCGCCGCCGGCTCATGCTTTACCGGCTGCGCTCCAAGGTGACGATTGCGCCGCTCACCGACCTGGTCGTGGTGGCGGCCTTCGGCGAAGGCACCCTGCCCGCCCTCGGGCTCGGCGACGAGCCCGGCCGCGCAGCATCGGTCGCCGGTGGCCTCGCCTATGTCGACCCGCGCCTCTCCGGCCTCGGCGCCCGGATCATCCTGCCGCGCGAACGGATCGAAGCCCTCGCCTCGGCCGGCTTCCAGGCAGGTGAGCGGGTTGCCTATGACCGGCTGCGACTCTCCCTCGGCGTGCCGGATGGCAGCCGCGATCTGCCGGTCGAGAAGGCCCTGCTGCTCGAGAACGGCTTCGACGAGCTCAACGGCGTCGACTGGAAGAAGGGCTGCTACGTCGGCCAGGAAGTCACGGCGCGCATGAAATACCGGGCGCTGGTGCGCAAGCGCCTGCTGCCCGTGCGCCTCGAAGGCGCGCCGCCCGAACCGGGAACGCCCGTGGTGCTCGACGGCGAGGAAGCCGGCGAGATGCGCTCGGCCGCCGGCGGCTGGGGTCTTGCCCTGCTGCGTCTCGAAATCGTGGAGAAAGCCGAACGCGAGGGACGCTCGCTGAGCGCCGGCTCCGCCTCGGTGACGCCGCTCAAGCCACCCTGGTGGGCGGCGGCATAGCCCTCAGAGATTCGCGCGTATCTTCTCGGCGAGGGCGGCGATCTCGTTTTTATCGCCCGGCTTCAGGCCCCAGTTCATCTTCAGCTCGTCGCCGTTACGGCGCGGCAGGATGTGCATGTGGAAATGGAACACGGACTGCGCCGCACCCGGCCCGTTCGCTTGCACGAGGTTGAGCCCGTCCGGCTTCACCGTCTTCTCGATCGCCGTCGCCACCTTGCGCACGGTCGCCATGGCGGCCGCGAGGTCCTTGTCGGCGCTGGCATAGATATTGGCCGCGTGCGCCTTGGGGATGACCAGGGCGTGACCGGGATTACCCGGGTTGATGTCGAGGAAGGCGAGCGTCGCTGCATCCTCGTAGAGTTTGAACGACGGGATCGTGCCCGCGACGATCTTGCAGAAAACGCAGTTCGCCTCATCCGCCATGGCTAACGCCTTTTCTTGCCGCCGGGCCGCTTCGGCTTCGGCGGTGTGCGCTTCGGCTTGGCAGCCGGTTTGGCCTTCTTCGGGGGCGATGCCATCTTGCGCGGAGCCGGCTTGGCCCGTGCCGCGGCAACACCAGTCGACACCCGCTTGCCGGCGGAACGACGACCGGTGATCAGCACACGGCGATGCCGGTCATCCGAAGCCGGCTTACGGGCCAGCGCCTTCGGCGCCGCCACCTTACCGGTTTGCGCCAGCGCCGCCTGGGCGGCCGCAAGACGAGCGATCGGCACGCGGTAGGGCGAGCACGATACGTAGTCGAGGCCCAGCCGGGCACAGAAGCGCACCGAGGCCGGGTCACCGCCATGCTCGCCGCAGATGCCGAGCTTGATGTCGGGCCGCACGTTGCGCCCGCGCTCGGCAGCGATCTTCATCAGCTCACCCACACCATCCTCGTCGATGGAGACGAAGGGGTCGCGACTGATCAGCTTCTTCTTCTCGTACTCGTCGAGGAAGTTGCCGGCATCGTCACGCGACAGACCGTAGGTGGTCTGGGTCAGATCGTTGGTGCCGAAGGAGAAGAACTCCGCCCGCTCGGCGATCTCGCCGGCGCGCAGGCAGGCCCGCGGCAGCTCGATCATGGTGCCGATCGTGTACTCGACGCTGTCCTTGGTCTCCTCGCGCACCGACTTGGCGACGTTCTCGACCAGGTCGGCCATCAGCTTGAATTCGGCCTTGTCGGCGATCAGCGGGATCATGACTTCCGGCACGACCGGCTTGCCGGTCTCCTTGGTCACGGACGCGGCCGCCTCGAAGATGGCACGGGCCTGCATCTCGTAGATTTCGGGATAGGTCACCGCCAGGCGGCAGCCGCGATGCCCGAGCATCGGGTTGACCTCGCGCAGGCGTGCCGCCCGCGCGCGCACCGCCGCCACGTCCTTGCCGCTGGCCTTGGCCAGCTCGTTCATCTCGGCATCGCTGTGCGGCAGGAATTCATGCAAGGGAGGATCAAGAAGACGGATGGTCACCGGCAGCCCGTCCATGATGCGGAACAGCTCGATGAAATCCTGGCGCTGCACCGGCAGGAGCTTGGCAAGCGGGCCCTGCCGACCGTCACGGTCCTCGGCCATGATCATCTCGCGCACCGAGAGGATGCGCTCGGGGTCGAAGAACATGTGCTCGGTGCGGCAGAGACCGATGCCCTCGGCACCGAAGCGCTTGGCCGTCTTGGCGTCGAGCGGCGTCTCGGCGTTGGCCCAGACGCCCATCTTGCGGACCTTGTCAGCCCAGCCCATGAGCTCGGCGAAATCGTCCGACATGGCGGGCTGGATGGTCGGCACCTCGCCGAGAAACACCTCGCCGGTGCTGCCGTCGAGCGTGATCCGGTCGCCGGCCTTCACCGTGACGTTGCGCACGTTCATGGTGCGGGCCCCGTAGTCGATGCGGATCTCGCCCGCACCGGAGACGCAAGGCCGACCCATGCCGCGCGCCACGACCGCGGCGTGGCTGGTCATGCCGCCGCGCGTGGTCAGGATGCCGCGCGCCGCGTGCATGCCGTGGATATCTTCCGGGCTGGTCTCGACCCGGACGAGGATGACGCCCTCGCCCTTGCCCGCCCGCGCTTCAGCCTCGTCGGCCGAAAACACGACGATGCCGGACGCGGCACCGGGCGAAGCCGGCAGGCCACGCGCCAGGATCTGACGCGGCGCCTTGGGATCGAGTGTCGGATGAAGCAGCTGGTCGAGAGCGGCCGGATCGATACGCCGCACCGCCTCAGCCTGGTCGATCAGGCCGTCGCGCACCATCTCGACGGCGATCTTGAGCGCTGCCGCCGCGGTGCGCTTGCCGTTGCGCGTCTGCAGCATGTAGAGCCGGCCCTTCTGGACCGTGAACTCGATATCCTGCATGTCGCGGTAGTGGCCCTCGAGCTTGCCGCGGATGGCCTCGAGCTGGCCGAAGACGTCCGGCATCACCTCTTCCATGGCCGGCAGCTTCGACTTGTTGGCCTGCTTGCCCTTGACCGTCAGATGCTGCGGCGTGCGGATGCCGGCGACGACGTCCTCGCCCTGGGCGTTGATCAGGTACTCGCCGTAGAAGGTGTTCTCTCCCGTCGAAGGGTCGCGGGTGAAGGCAACGCCGGTGGCGCAGTCATCGCCCATGTTGCCGAAGACCATGGCCTGGACGTTGACCGCCGTGCCCCAATCCTCGGGGATCTGGTGCAGGCGGCGATAGGTGATGGCGCGCTGGTTCATCCAGCTGCTGAACACGGCGCCGATGGCACCCCAAAGCTGCTCGTTTACATCCTGCGGGAAGTCGCGCCCAAGCTCCTCCTTCACTTTCTTGCGGTAAGAAGCAACGAGGGACTTGAGGTTGTCTGCCGTGAGCTCGGTATCGAGCGTCACGCCGCAGTCGGTCTTATGGAGCTCGAGAAGCTCTTCGAAATGATGATGGTCGATACCCAGCACCACGTCGCCGTACATCTGGATGAAGCGGCGATAGCTGTCATAGGCGAAACGGGCATCGCCCATCTCGGCAGCGAGCCCGGCGACCGTGGCGTCGTTGAGGCCGAGATTGAGCACCGTATCCATCATGCCCGGCATGGAGGCCCGCGCGCCCGAGCGCACCGAGACGAGCAGCGGCGCCTTCGAATCGCCAAACTTGCGGCCGGTGATCTCCTCGATGCGCTTCAGAGCGGTCGCGACCTGGCCGTCCAGCTCGCCGGGATAACGGCGGTCGTTGGCGTAGTAGGTCGTACAGACTTCAGTGGTGATAGTGAAACCGGGGGGCACAGGCAGGCCGAGATTGCTCATCTCCGCCAGGTTGGCACCCTTGCCGCCGAGCAGGTTGCGCATGTCCGCGCGACCGTCGGCCTTGCCGTTACCGAAGCTGTAGACCCATTTCGCCATAGCGCTCTCCGCCACTAACCCTCAACCCGGGAAAAATCGGCGACCGCTCCCAAAGTCCGCCGGATCTCCGACAACAGCCGCAACCGGTTGGCCCGCAGATCGGCTTCCGGTGCGTTGACCGTGACCTTGTCGAAGAAGGCATCGACCGGGGCGCGGAGGTTGGCCAGGGCCATCATTGCGCCACCGAAATTCTCCATGCGCAGCAGCGTGTCCATCGCCGCACGCGCATCGGACAGCTTGTGCTGCAACGCCTTCTCCTCGTCGAGCCGCAGGAGGCCAGGATTGATCGCGCCGTCGTGGCGCATCTTGTCCTTCTTCTCCTCGATCTCGACGATATTGGAAGCCCGGCGGTAGGCGACAAGGAGGTTCGCGCCGTCCGCAGCCGCCAGGAAGTCCTTGAGCGCCTCGACCCGGGCCAGGATACGCACGATGTCGCTGTCACCGCCCCGGGCAAAGACTGCCGTGATGAGGTCGTGGCGCACACCCTGCTCGCGCAGGTGAACTTTGAGACGATCGGCGAAGAAGGCCAACAGATCGGCCGTCAGCGCCTCGGCCCGTGCCTCATCATCAACGCCAAGCCGGAGCAGGGCCTTGGCGAACACCCGGCGCAACGGCAGGCGCAGCTTGTTCTCGATGATCAGCCGGATGATGCCCAGCGCGGCCCGGCGTAGCGCGAAGGGGTCCTTGGAGCCGGTCGGCTTTTCGCCGATGCTCCAGAAGCCAGCCAGGGTATCGAGCTTGTCGGCCAGGGCCACGGCCACGGAGACCGGCGCCGTCGGGCAACGGTCGTTCGGCCCCAGCGGTGCGTAGTGATCACGGATTGCGTCGGCGACTGCCGGCGTCTCGCCGTCATGCAGCGCGTAGTAACGGCCCATGACGCCCTGCAACTCGGGGAACTCGCCGACCATGCCGGATGACAGATCCGCCTTGCAGAGCAGTGCGGCTTCCCGCGCCTCGTCCGCGTCGCAGCCCGGAATGGCCGGCACGATCTTGGACAGCAGCGCCTGCATGCGCGACACCTTGTCGGCAACCGTTCCCAGGAGAGCGTGGAACACGCGCGTGTGCAGATCCGGCACACGGTTCTCCAGGGCCGTCTTGCGATCCTGGTCGTAGAAGAACTTGGCGTCCGACAGCCGGGCGCGCAGCACGCGCTCGTTGCCCGCCACGATGTTCTTCTGGCCCTCTTCGTCCGTTTCCATGTTCGAGACGACCAGGAAACGCGAGGCCAGCGAGCCATCCTTGTTGAGCAACGCGAAGTATTTCTGATGCGCGCGCATCGAGGTGACCATCACCTCGGGCGGCAGCTCCATGAACGCCGTGTCGATCGAGCCGACGACGATCCGCGGCCACTCGACCAGGCCGGTCACTTCCTCGAGCAGGCCGACATCCTGCTTGAGCGTCAGGCCCTCCCGCTTCGCCGCATCCTCCGCCTCGCGCAGGATCATGTCGCGGCGCTCGACCGGATCGAGCATGACCTTGGCCGCCTGGAGCTGAGCCTTGTAGTCGGCGAAGCCCGTGACGCGAAACCCGACCGGCGCCAGGAAGCGGTGGCCGAAACTGTACTCTCCGAACTTTATGCTCGCCGCGCCGAGCTCGATGCTGCCCTCGATCGCCTTGCCGCCGAAGAGCGCGATGGCCGATTGCAGCGGCCGCACCCAGATCAGCTTGTTGTCGGCCCAGCGCATCGATTTGGGCCAGGGAAAGGCCGCGATGCTGGAATTGACGATGGCCGGCAGCACGGCAGCCGTCGACTGCCCCTTGCGCCTGATCACGGCGAACCAGAACTCGGCCTTGCCGACCGTCCGTTTCTCGCACTGGTCGAGACTGGTCAGGCCCGCACTCTTGAGGAAGCCCTGGACCGCCTGGTCCGGTGAGCCCACGCGCGGCCCCTTCTTCTCCTCGTTGACGTCTTCCTGCATCGCCGGCAGGCCGTCAACCACCAGAGCCAGACGCCGCGGAGTCACATAGGCATCGGCACGGGTGAAGCTGAGGCCGGAGGCGGCGAGCTTCTCGGTCACCAGCCGCTTGAGGTCGTCGGCCGCGCGCCCCTGCATGCGGGCGGGGATTTCCTCGGAGAACAGCTCGATCAGAAGCTCCGGCATCAGGCCCCACTCCGGGAGAGGGACGATTTCCGGCTCTCGAGCCAGCTCTCGCAGCACGCCTTGGCCAACGCGCGGACGCGGCCAATATAGGCCGCGCGCTCGGTCACCGAGATGACGCCGCGTGCGTCGAGCAGGTTGAAGCGGTGGCTGGCCTTGATGCACTGATCGTAGGCCGGCAGCGGCAGCCTGCTGTCGAGCAGCGCCTGGCATTCCTTCTCGGCATCGGCAAAGTGGCGCAGCAGCATGTCGGTGTCGGCGTGCTCGAAATTGTGGGCGGAGTATTCGCGTTCAGCCTGGAGGAAGACGTCGCCGTAGCTCACACCGCGGCCGTTGAAATCGAGGTCGTAGACGTTCTCGACGCCTTGGATGTACATCGCCAGGCGCTCGAGCCCGTAGGTGAGTTCGCAGGAGATCAGGTCGCACGGGATGCCCCCGACCTGCTGGAAGTAGGTGAACTGCGTCACCTCCATCCCGTCACACCACACTTCCCAGCCCAGCCCCCACGCGCCGAGGGTCGGGCTTTCCCAATCGTCCTCGACGAAGCGGATATCGTGCTTGAGGGGGTCGATTCCCAGCCGGACGAGACTTTGGAGGTAAAGGTCCTGGCTCTCCTGGGGGGAGGGTTTGAGGATCACCTGATACTGGTAGTAATGCTGCAGCCGGTTGGGGTTTTCGCCGTAGCGCCCGTCGGAGGGGCGGCGCGAAGGCTGCACATAGGCGGCCTTCCAGGGCTCCGGGCCCAGCGCCCGCAGGGTGGTTGCAGGATGGAACGTGCCGGCGCCCATTTCCATGTCGTAGGGCTGCAGGATGAGGCAGCCCTGCTCCGCCCAGAAGCCCTGAAGCCTCAGGATAAGTTCTTGAAAGCTGGGCGCTTTACCGGGGCTGCGGCTGTTCATAGAGCAACGATTCGACAGGGGAATTGGTGCGCCGCACCATACCGGCGCACCCACCCCCGATCAAGCCGCCAACCGGGGATAAATCGCCGTCTTTCGTTGGTCAGGTCGGGAACGGGCAGCGCGGCCGGCCGCAGGACCGGGTCCCTTCGGCGACATAGGTCCCGCAGACCCGGCAGGCGGTCATGACTTCGGTGGGCATTGTATCGCCGCGCGGCCGTGGCGAGGCATCGCGGCCCAGCCGCCCCTCTTCGCGCTCCTCGCGTTCGGCCCTGTCGCGGCGCTCCTTCTCCCAGCGCTGGAACCAGCGGAAGCCGAACCAGATGACCGCCACCACGGCGACGAGCAGCACAACCTTGCCAAAGCTGATACCGAACATGAGGTAGGTCTTTCAGAGCCCGTACCGGTTCCACCAGGCGCGGGCCTCGACGGCGCCGAGCAGGTCGTCAGCCCAGCTCACCGGCAGCAGCGACAGCCCTTCGCCCTCGCCGCCGCGGAACGGCAGGCGGCGCCGCAGCCAGGATTCGCGGCCGGTGACCAGCCGCAGCTTCACCTCGTCGCCGAAGCGGCGGCGCATGGCGGAGCGCAGATCGTCGATGCCGTCGATCAGGCCGAGCTCCTGCGCCTTCTGCCCGCTCCAGAACTCACCGCTGAAGATCGTCTCCGGGCTGGCGGCGAGACGATCGCCCCGCCGCTCGCGCACCCAGGACTGGAAATTGTCGTGGATCTCCGCCTGCACCGCCTTGAGCCGCGCCACGTCGTCGGGGTTCTCGGGGCGGAAGGGGTCAAGCAGCGACTTCTTCTCGCCGGCGGTGTAGATGCGGCGTTCGACGCCGATCTTCGCGATCAGCTCGGAGAAGCCGAAGCCCGAGGCGATCACGCCGATCGAGCCGATGATCGAGTTGGCGTCGGCGTAGATTTCGTCGGCCGCGCAGGCCAGCCAGTAGCCGCCGGAGGCCGCGACGTCCTCGGCAAAGGCGACGACCGGCACCTCCTTCTCGGCGGCGAGCTGGCGGATGCGCCGCGCGATCAGCGCCGACTGGACAGGCGAGCCGCCGGGCGAGTTGATCGCCAGGGCGACGCATTTCACCCGCGGCATCGAAAAGGCCCGCTGGATCGGGTCGGCCAGCCGCGCCAGCGACAGGCCGGAGCGCAAAGGACCAACCTGGCCGATGACGCCCGACAGCCGCAGCACGGCCACCACCGGCGCCGGGTTCTGCAGGCGCTCGATCGGCAGGTGCTTCAGCCAGCCCCGGGCGCGCTCGGACCATGATTCCATGAGAGGAGATTAACCCCGGACAGGATGGGAGGCGAATCAGTCGCGAGGACGCGACCTAGCGCCCCGTGAGCGCCGAGCCCGCGCGCAGGATCAGCTCCGCCTGGCGGCTGAAATGGCCGTCGAGATCATGGAGGATAAGTCCGCTGCCGGAAGTGGCAGGCCCGGTATTGCCGCGCTGGGACAGCACCACCGCCCGCTTCGGCTGGGCCCCGGCCTTGGGCCAGAGCGGGATGGTCAGCGAACCGCCGCAGCCAGCCTTGGTGAGAGCCTGGTGGAGATCGCCCAGGCGATCGGCGCGATGGATGAAGATCACCGTGCCCTGCGGCTTGACGAAGCGGGAGGCCGCACGGACCCAATCGTTGAGATCGGCCTCGCTCTCCACGTTCGCCGCCGCCTTGCGCGGATCGGGCGACGCCGTCGCGTCCCCGGCTTCGAAATAGGGCGGATTGGCGATCACCGCATCGAAGCTGCTGACCGCCAGCCTGGGCGGCGGCTGCAGGAGATCGCCGGTCACCACGCTGACCCGGCTGCCGAACTCGTTAGCTTCGCTGTTGGCCGCTGCCAAAGCGGCCAGTTCCGGATCGCGCTCCAGCCCGACGACGATAAGGTCCGTCCGCCGGCGGGCGAGACAGAGCATCGCCGCCCCCGCACCGCAGCCGAGATCAAGGACGCGGCCCTTCACACCGTCCGGTACCGCTGCGGCGAGGAACACCGGATCGATGGCAGCGCGATAACCCTCGACGGGCTGGCGGAAGATCACCGCCCCGTCGAGTAGTGTGTCGTCGGTGGTGGGGATGCTCATGCGTTGCTTTCAGTCTGTCGTGGCGGTCGGATCGGCCTCGGCCAGCACGCGCTGTGCCGAAGTATAGTCATCATCGTCGACGACCAGGCGGCGGGGAATCGCGGAGATCGAGCCTTCGAGTGCCGCCGTATGCTCATCGAGCACCAGAGCCGGAATCCCGGCCCCGGCCAGAATGGCTTCGGCCCATGACAGCCGGACCGGATCGTTGCTGCGGAAAAGCTCCTTCATCGCCCCGCTTGCCCTCCACGCCCCGGTAAATCAGGCCATCTTGACCGATGGCTTCGGCATACTATGCTCAGCGGGCGCGGACAAGGTGCCGCAGGGATGGGAGATTCCGCTTGGCCGTCGTCGTCAATCTGCAGGGAGAACGCAAGGCGCGTCCGTCGATCGCGGCGCTGACCGCGCTGGTCGGCGACGACGTCAAGCAGGTCAACGAGGTCATCCTGCAGCGCATGCAGAGCCCGGTGGCCCTGATCCCGCAGCTCGCCGGCCACATCATCGCGGCCGGCGGCAAGCGGCTGCGGCCCATGCTCACCCTCGCCAGCGCCAAGATGTGCGACTACGAAGGCCGCCGTCACGTGGCCCTCGCCGCCTGCGTCGAGTTCATCCACACCGCCACCCTGCTGCACGACGACGTGGTCGACGAGAGCGACCTGCGCCGCGGTCTCGCCACCGCCAACGCGGTGTGGGGCAACAAGGCCAGCGTGCTGGTCGGTGATTTCCTCTTCAGCCGGGCCTTCGAGCTCATGGTCGAGGACGGTTCCCTGGCCGTGCTCGGCATCCTGTCGAACGCCTCGGCGGTGATCGCCGAAGGCGAAGTCCTGCAGCTGATGACGGCCAACGACACCGAGACGACCGAGGACGCCTATCTCGAGGTCATCAAGGCCAAGACCGCCAAGCTTTTCGCCGCGGCCTGCCGCGTGGGCGCCGTGGTGGCCAGCCGGCCCAAGGCCGAGGAAGAGGCTCTGGATTCGTACGGACTCAATCTCGGCATCGCCTTCCAGATCGTCGACGACGTGCTCGACTACGCCGCCCATCAGGCGACGCTCGGCAAGGAAGTCGGCGACGATTTCCGCGACGGCAAGATCACCCTGCCGGTGGTCCTCTCGTTCCTGCGCGGCGACGAGGGCGAGCGCGAGTTCTGGCGCCGCACGCTCGAGCGCCAGGAGCAGGGCGACGACGACCTGGCGCATGCCGTGATGCTGATGGAGAAGCACGGCAGCCTGCGCGATTCGATCGAACGCGCCCGTCATTATGGCTCGATCGCGCGCGACGCGCTCGGCGTCTTCCCGGACGGCCCGGAGAAGCGCGCCCTGATCGAGCTCGTCGATTTCGCCATCACGCGCAGCCACTAGTTCCGGACAGTCCCGCCCCTTCGCCATCCCCGCGATATGGGCATCAAAAGACTTTTTGTCCAGAGGTCGCCTTTCGATTATTTTCACCGGAGCGCGGCAATAGAGATTGTCCACACGCCATAATAGACATTCTGGACATTACTGGATGTCTAACGACAAACGTCTATTGGAGCGAATAGACAATCCATTGCAGTTCGTTAGCGGGAATTCTCCGCTCAAACCGGACTGTATTCAGGCACCTTTTTGCGAATCTTGAATCCGCGTTTTTCGCTCAGCTCTTGTAGGACGGATCCTTGCGGTCGAGCAGCCGCAGCAGGGCCGGCCACTCGCGGAACAGGCCGCTGCCCGTGCCGATACCGGCGGCACCGCCCTCCCATTGCTGGGCCGTGTGCTCGCTGACCTCGGGCGGCGGGACCTTGATGGGCCGACCCGTGTGCATGGCGTCGAGCTGCGCCTGGCACGCCTGTTCCAAGTAGTAGATGAGGCGGAAGGCCTCGGCGACGCTGCGCCCGCAGGTCAGCAAGCCGTGATTGCGCAGGATCATGGCGCGCCGCTCGCCGAGGTCGGCGATCAGGCGCTGGCGTTCTTCGAGGTCGAGGGCGAAGCCCTCGTAATCGTGATAGGCGATGCGGTTGTAGAACTGGAAGGCGCCCTGGGTCACCGGCACGAAGCCGTCCTGCAGCGCCGAGACCGCCGCCCCAGCCCGGCTGTGGGTATGGATGACCGAGACCACGTCGGGCCGCGCGCCATGCACCGCGCTATGGATGACGAAGCCGGCGCGGTTGATGTCGTACGGCGTGTCCTCGACGATGTTGCCCTCGAGGTCGATCTTCACCAGGTTCGAGGCCGTCACCTCGTCGTACATCAGGCCGTAGGGATTGATCAGGTAGTGATGATCGCTGCCCGGCACGCGCGCCGTGATGTGGTTGTAGACGAGGTCGGTCATGCCGAAATGGTCGACCAGCCGGTAGCAGGCGGCAACGTCGACACGCATGGCCCACTCGGCCTCGCTCCAGTTGCGCCGCGCCGGAGCGGAGGCCGGACGGGCGGCAGTGGATCGGGCCATGAGTTCCTCCAAGGCTTTGTTTTAACAATATAATTAGCGCGATTATACACGCCGGCGGCCTCCCGGTCACGGCGGCCACGCGGGTCTTCCCCACCTTATCTACATGCCTTGCGGGGCCAAGGGGTTACGTCTATAACGCGGGGCCCACGGTCGGAGTGTAGCTCAGCCTGGTAGAGCACTAGCTTCGGGAGCTAGGGGTCGGAGGTTCGAATCCTCTCACTCCGACCAACTTTCCTCATTGTAGCGGCCTCACTCGCCCGGCCGTCCCTCAGCGTTAAGACCTAGCGATCCAATCGCTACGGCTTCTTGTAGGCGACGCAATCGATCTCGACCTTGCCGTCGACCATCAGTGGAGACTGTACGCAGGAGCGGGCGGGCGGCGCGGCGAGGAAGTATTCGGCGTAAATCTTGTTGAAGACCCAGAAGTCTCGCGGATCGTCGAGCCACACCCCACAGCGCACGACGTGTTCGGGCCCGTAACCCGCCTCCTTGAGGATAGCCAGCAGATTTTTGATCGCTTGATGGGTCTGCGGCACGATGCCGCCATCGACCACCACGCCGTTCACCATCGGCACCTGGCCCGAGACATAGAGCCAGCCATCAGCCGCGACCGCGCGTGCAAAAGGCAGAGGCTGACCTCCCGGGCCTTTCTCGCCGGTACCGAAGCGTATGATACTCTCGCTCATTGTGCTTCCCTCAAACGCTGGAATAACCACCGTCGACCGGCAGCAACGCGCCGGTGATGAACCGCGCCGCCGGCGAACACAGAAACAGCACGGCCTCGGCGACCTCTTCGGGCTCCCCCCAGCGGCCCATGGGCGTACGCGCCAGGATACTGGCCTCGCGCTGCTTGTCCTCGCGCACGGCTTGCGTCAGCTCGGTGCGGATCCAGCCGGGCGCCACGGCGTTGACGCGGATCCCGTCCTTGGCCCAGGCCGCCGCCAGTGACTTGGTGAGCTGCACCACGCCCGCCTTGCTCGCCGCATAGGCCGGCGCATGCGGTGCGCCGAAATAGCTCAACATCGAGGCGATAGTGACGATGGCGCCACCGGAGGAGGGAAATTTCGGCTTGGCTGCCTGGCAGACCCGCATCGTGCCGTCGACATTGGTCTGCATGACCTGCGCAAAGGCCGCCATGTCGTATTCGTCGCGGCGGCGTATCGTGCCGGCGCAATTGACCACGATGTCAATCCGCTCAAGCGCGCCGACCAGCGCCGCAATATCGGCTGGCTCGGTGACATCGCCCCGGACGACACGGATGCCCGGCATCTCGACGACGGCGCGGCCGCAGGCGACGACCTCGCAGCCTGCCGCGGCGAAGGCGCGGGCGACCGCGGCGCCGATCCCCCTTGTGCCGCCGGTGACGAGCGCCGTCCTGCCGTGAAGATACCCGCTCACGTCACCAGGCCGCGCGCGGCCACCTTCCATGTGCTTTCGATCGTGTCGCCGCGCACGCCATAGACCGTGTCGACCATGTTGGAGACCACGCAGCAATGGTTGGGCACGATATGCACGATGTCGCCGACCTTCGGCCGTTCCCGACAATGCATCAGGTCGATCGTGCCGTGCTCTTCGGACAAGGCCGGCAGCGTCGCCTCGGGATACTCCATCACATGGCCGAAGCCCTGGACGTAGTACTGGTCGGAGGTCAGCACCTTGGTGCCGGCATCGATGATGGCGCGCGTGTCAGTCGGTCGGCTGACCACGGTGGCGCGCACGCGCATGGCGCACTGATCCCAGGTCGCGGCCTTCGAGTGCACCATCATGGCATCGTTGTAGAGATAGGTGCCGGCGCGATGCTCGGTCAGCATCGGGAAATCCTTGAGTGTCATCGTCGCCGGCGTGCCGCCGCCCGAGACCACCGGCACCTTGATGCCGGCGTTCCTGAACAGCTGGAGCGCCCGATTGAAATAGGCCGCTGTCGGCTCCTTGTTGGGAAAGGTCATGATGCCCTCGAACTGCATGTTCGGCAGTCTCATGGCGAGGCGCGCGAGATCGAAGGCCGCCTCGGGTGTCTGCACGCCGTTGCGCCCGAAACCGGTGTCGCACTCGATCAGGAAGCGCACATCGATGCCGGCCTTCTTCGCCGCCTCCGACAGACCGCGCGCCACCACCTCGTTGTCGAAGACCACGGCGAGGCGTTTGAGGCGCCTTGTGAGCGCCATCAGGCGCTCGGTCTTGGTCCAGCCCAGGATGTTGAAGGTCAGCAGCACGTCATCGGCGACGCCGGCATCTGCGAAGACCTCGACCTCACCCAGCTTCTGGCAGGTGATGCCGACGGCACCCGCCTGCATCTGCAGTTTGCCCAGCGCAGGGATCTTGTGGGTCTTGATATGTGGCCGGTTGGCGAGGCCCAGCCGGTCCATCTGCTCCTGCAGGCGCTTAATGTTCGCCTCCATGATGTCGAGATCGACGGTGACGGCGGGAGAATCGAGATCGCGGAGGGACGTCATAGAAAACCTTTTTTCAAAGCCAGGCAGGAACGATCAGCTTCGGCACGATCAGCACCGTCCACGGCACGACGGCACAAAGAATGCAAACCAGGAGGAGCGGAATCATCATGATATGCAGAAGCTTCATGATCCTGGTCATGGGTACGCCGAACACCGCGCAGGCCGTCATGTAGGACATGCCGAGCGGCGGGGTCAGCAGGCCGAAAGCCTGGGTCATCACCACGACGACACCGAGGTGCACGGGGTGGATGCCGACCTCCACCGCCAGAGGATGGATGATCGGCACGAAGATCAGGATGGCGGGTATTGCGTCCATGAAGGTGCCGATGACCACGTTGAGCAGCACGATCAGCAGCATTACCACCAGCCAGTCGCGGGTGAAGCCGAGGATGAAGCTGTTGACCGCATCCGGCACCTGGTAAAACGCCATCACCCAGCCGAAGATCGACGCCCCGGTGACGCAGAAGATGACCTGCGCAAACTGCACGGCCGTGTCGGCAAAGATCTTCGGCAACTGGCCCCAGCGCAGCGTCCGCAGCACGAAGAGTGTGACGAACAGCGCGTATACGGCGGCAATCGATGCCGATTCCGTGGGCGTGAACACACCGCCGGCCATGCCCACCACGATGATCAGCGGCACGCCCAGCGGCCAGGCCCCCTCCTTGATGCCGGCCCAGATCGCCCGCAGACCGAGAAAGTGCGGGTGCTCGCGCGGGAAATCGTATTTGAGGGCGAAGATATGGGACTGAATCATCAGTGCCAGCCCCATCAGAACCCCAGGCAGGATGCCGCCCAGTAGCAGCGCTCCGGTGGAGACTCCAGCCGTCGCCCCGTAGATCACCATGAGGATCGATGGCGGGATGACCACGCCCATGGTCGAGGTGCAGGCAGTGAGGCAGGTCGAGAAGACTTCCGGATAGCCGCGTCGCTTCATGGCCGGCGCGAAGACCGTGGAAAGCGCCGCCGCATCCGCCGTGCTACTGCCGGAGATGCCCGAGATGAACATGCCGACGACGACGTTGACGTGCGCCAGACCGCCCCGCAGATGGCCGACCAGTGCCATGGCGAGCTTGACCAAGCGCTCGGATATGCCGCCATCGCCCATGACGTTGCCGGCGAGGAAGAAGAACGGCAAGGCGAGCAGCGTGAAGCCGTTGATGCCGTGGAACATCTGCTGCACCACAACGGTCAACGGTAGCCCGGCATAGAGCACGACCAGTGCCGAGGAAAGGACCAGCGCGAACGACACCGGGACGCCGACGGCCAGCGCCACCCCTAGGCTGGCGAAGAGAAGGGTCAACTCCATCTAGGGATGCCCGGTAACGAGCAGGCGGATATCCCGATAGATATGGCCCAGCAGCGCCAAAATCATCAGCGCGCCGCTGAGCGGGATCACCAATGTCGGGATGAACAAGCTGATGCCCAGAGCCGGCGAGAGACGCTGCACGTTGAGCTGGGAGAAAGTCCAGCCTTCGACCAGGATGAGCACCGACATGGCGAGCACGGCGAGGTCGACGACCAAGCGCTGCATGCCCGCGGCGCGGCCAGTTAGGGTGTCGAAATACTCAAAGGCAAAATGACTGCGCTGGCGCACGCAGATCGCCGCGCCGAGGAACACACACCAGATGAAGGCAAAGAGGGAAAGCTCCTCGCCGAAAAGAAATGATGTGGCGAAGACGTAGCGCGCCACCACGACGATGAACACGCCGATGGTAATGAACGCAAGAAGAATCGCGAGCAGGGGGCGCACCCCCTGCTCGATCAGGTCGATGAGACGTTCCACGAACCTGTTACTTGGCGTGACCGCGAACGAGCTCGAGCACGTCCGTCATCTTGAGAGTGGCAGCCACCTCGTCCTGGATCGGCGCAATGCGCGAAGAGAAGGTCGAGCGGTTCGGCTCGACGATCTGGGCGCCCTTGGCCCGCATGCGCTCGATCGCCTCGCTGTTGAGCTCGGCATCCCGCTTGCGCTCATGCACCGAGGCTTCCCGGGCAGCGGCGAGCAGCGTGCTCTTCTGATCGGCCGACAGACCGTTGAACTTGCGCTCGTTCATCAGCAGCAGGGCGATCGAGCGCTGATGCTCCGACAGGATGATGGTCTTGGCCGCCTCGTAGTGGCGATTGGATTCGATGACCGCCAGACCGTTCTCCGCCGCGTCGAGAACGCCCGACTGCAATGACTGATAGACCTCGCCGAAATTCATCGGCGTCGGGATGGCTCCCAGAGCGTTCCAGATTCTGGCCTCGACCGGGTTGTTCATCACCCTGATCTTGGTGCCCTTGAGATCGTCTGGCGTACTGGCCGGTCCGCGGCGCGTGTAGATGTTGCGCACGCCGGCCGAGTAGTAGCCAATCACCTTCACGCCGAGGTTCTTGGAGGCGACGAGCTGGTCGATACGTGCCTGGAATTTCGGATCCTCGACCACCTTCTCGTAGTGATCGCGGTCCTTGAACAGATAGGCGACACTAAACAGCGCCAGTTCCGGCACCACGGTCGAGGCGTTGGCGACGTGGGCCGCTGTCACATCGAGCGTGCCGAGGCGCACCCCCTCGATCATCGCCACTTCCGAGCCAAGCTGGGCGGCAGGAAAGACGGCCAGCTTCATCTTGCCGCCGCTTCGCTCCTCGAGGAGCTGCTGCAGCTTCTTGTGACCCTCGTCGTACATGCTGCCGACCGGCTGATCGTGGCCGGCGCGCAATTGCAGATCCTGCGCCGCCGCCGGAACAGCAAGCAGAGCCAACGCCACCGCAAAACCCAAAATACCCTTCATTGGGACCTCCCTGTCTTTTCTTCAGCATATCATCATATGAAGTGATATAATGAGTCAAGCGGCTGTTTTCGTTGTCAGGTTTGAGATAAGGAAGTCGCGGTGAGTTCGAACCCCTTTCTCAAGGCGGCTCCGCCCCGCAAGCGCAACCTGTTCACCCACATCGTGGATGAGCTGGGCAGCCGTATCGTGCGTGGCGACTGGAAGCCAGGTGACGTGCTGCCGAACGAGGCGGAGCTCGGCCGCGAGCTGGTCGCGAGCCGCTCGATCCTGCGGGAGGCCGTCAAGTCGCTCGCCTCCAAGGGGCTGATCGAACCGCGCCCCTCGACGGGGACGCGCGTGCTGCCATCCGATCACTGGAACCTGCTCGATCTCGACGTGCTGGGCTGGCGCTACGCGGCGATGCCACGCGCCCAGTTCTTTCGCGAGCTATTCGAAATTCGCCGCATGATCGAGCCCGCAGCCGCCGCCCTCGCTGCCGAGCGCGCCACCGAGCAGGACATCGCCGCGATAGCGAGTGCCTGTGATCGTATGGACACCGAGGACGAGAACGACGCCCAAGCCATCGACGCCGATATGAATTTCCACCGGCTGATCCTGACCAGTGGGCACAACGACCTGCTCGTGCAAATGGGCGGGGTGATAAGTGTCGGGCTGATGACCAGCTTCCGCGTCCGGCCGGACAGCTATCAGGTCTTCATTCCGATGCACCGCAAGGTCTATGAGGCGATCCGCGACCGCGACCCTAAGGCGGCACATGCCGCCATGGATCATCTTCTAACCAGCACGCGTGAGTTTCTGGAGCGCGAACTCGCAGAGCAGGCTGCGTAGATAAGTGCTTCTTCTATGGCCTCTGGCTACGTAGGCTTTGGTTGAAAAGGCCGGCGACTTTCAGTCCTAGAGAATGGATCGCATAGCCGCTCCACCGCCGGCTTTTCCCCGAACGACTTGTTGCTTCGGCACTGCCATCGATTGCCGGACTTTCGGCTTCGACTGCCAACGCCCGCGCACGATTGCCCCCTCAGTTGGCACCGAGCTCATTCGCATGCGTCTTGATCGCCTCGATCAAGGCGCGCATCGCCGGCGTGATTCCGGCCGACGAGCGGTAGAGGATGCCCGCAGACCGGGTCATCACCAGTCCCGGCACGGAGAGCGGAGTCACCCCTCCCATTTCCCGGCGCAGGACCTGCGACGTGACGAATGACAGCATGTCGCTCGTCCGCAGCGCGGCGGCAATGAACGAAATCGAATCCGACTCGATCTTGGCTACCGGCGGCTCCAGTCCGGCGACACGGAACAGAGCCTCGAGCCGCTGCCGAAGGAGCACATCGCGACCGGGCAGAGCCCAAGGATAGGTCAACGTACTGGACGGCAGCAGGCGGCGTCTGGCGCGCAGCGGATGATTCCGCCGGGCAACGACCGTTATCGTATCCGTGGTGAGCGGGATCGACTGCAGACCTGCGAGACTGCGATCCGGCAAGGCGGAAACCACCAGATCGAGATCCCCGGCCTGAAGCGCCTCGACCAGGCCCCGGTCGAAGCCGCCCGACAGGCGGAAGTCCAGTCCAGGGTACTCCCTGCTCATCCGGGTCACTATTCCGGGCAGTGCGCGGCTCAGCCATGACGGCCCCGCTCCGATTCTGAGACAACCGGCGGCGCCGCGCGCCAGCGCCCGCACCTCCTCCCTTGCATCTCTCAGCTGCACCTCGATGACGCTGGCATGCCGCTGCAGCGCCTCCCCTTCCGCGGTGAGCGCAACGCCTCGCGGCAGCCGAACGAAGAGCACGCGCTCCAGCGATGCCTCCAGCCGACGCACCGCCTTCGTCAGGCCCGGCTGGGTGATGCGCAGCGCCCGGGCGGCAGCCCCGAAACTGCCATGCCGCGCCACGGCGCTGAAATAACGGAGATGATCCAGATCCATGTCCCATTCCTATGAGTTATGGCAAAGGCATCATGCGTGATCTTGTCGTTTACCCGGTGCGCTGGCAACGTCGATGCCACGTTTGGACGGAGCCTCCCGTAGCGCAGCCATGCAACCCGGCCCCCTCGACCGCAAAGCCGAGATCGCGTATGTCGTCCTGATCCTGGCCACGGCGGCCGCGGTCTGGCGTGAGGCAGTCTCCTTGCCGCCGGCCCCTTATGACGCCCTGGGCCCAAAGGCGTTTCCCCTCTGGGTGAGCGGCGCGATGGCGGCCCTCGGCGGCATCATGCTGCTGCGGCTCTTCATGGGCCGCTCGCTTGGCCAATCCAGCCAGATGATGGTCCCCGGCCTTGGCGACTCAAACGGCGCATCCCGCCCGTGGATTGCGTTCGCCGTTCTGGCTCTCGCGTTCGGCTATGCGGCTGCCCTCACGTCCCGCAGCGTCGGCTTCCTCACGGCGACGGCCGTCTACCTTTTTCTCTCCGGCATCACCCTGGGACCGGGAAACCGGCGCGGAACGATTGCCGCAGCCGTGTTCGCCGCCGTATCGGCCCTGGTCCTGGACGTTCTCTTTCGACGCATCTTCAGCCTCGATCTGCCGTAACAGGAAGACCAGCCCCGTGACCCTGGCAGACGCGTTCATTCATCTCTTCACGCCGCAAGGCTTCATGATCGTGGCAGCCGGAGTTGCGCTTGGCGTGTCCGTCGGAGTCCTGCCCGGAATCACGGCGGGCATGCTGATGGCTTTGACGCTGCCATTCACCTACCACATGCCCAGTATTGACGCGGTGTCGCTGCTGATCGCCATGTTTGTGGGCGGCGTATCGGGCGGGCTCATCACGGCGACCCTGATGCGCATTCCCGGTGAACCCAACGCGATCATGACCTGTCTCGACGGCTATCAGCTCGCCCGGCGCGGGCAGCCGGGACGAGCGCTGGGCCTGGGCAACTCCGCCTCCCTCGTCGGCGGAGCCCTGTCATGGGGGGCCCTGGTGCTGCTGGCGCCCGCCCTGGCGGGTATCGCCGTGGCATTCGGACCCTTCGAGAATTTTGCCGTCATCATGCTGGCGCTGATCCTGATCTCGTCGCTGTCCGAAGGGTCCTTCCTCAAGGGCCTCTCGGCGGGACTGCTCGGCATGCTGGTCTCCTATCCCGGGATCGACGAGAGCTCGGGCATGATGCGGCTCACCTTCGGGCTGGGCGAGCTGGAGGGCGGATTCAACAATCTGCCCGTGATCCTCGGAATGTTCGCCGTCAGCCAGGTCGTTGCCGACGCGCTCAACATCGAGACCAGCGAAAATCCGATCCAGGCCACCCTGCGCGGCGTGTTCATCTCGGTGAACGACTACGTGAAGCATGGCTGGAACATGCTGCGGTCGTCCCTGATCGGCATCTGGATCGGGATCCTGCCGGGCGTCGGCGCCACGGTCGCCTCCATCGTCGCCTACACCACCGCCAGGAATTTCTCGTCCAGTCCCGAAGCCTTCGGCAGCGGCAGCGAGGAAGCCATCGTTGCGGCCGAAAGCGCCAATAACGCGACGACGGGCGGCACGCTTGTGCCGATCCTTACCCTGGGAATCTCGGGTGGACTGACCGATTCGATACTGCTCGGAGCTCTGGTCATCCACAACCTGCAGCCCGGCCCTCTGCTATTCAGAAACAATCCGGAGATCGTGAACACCATTTTTGCCACGCACCTCGTGGCGCATCTGGTGATGTTTGCCCTGATGACTTTGGGGATCACGTTCTTTGCGCGCCTCGTGGGTGTACCGCGCGCCTATATCCTCCCGATGGTCATCGTCTTTTCGGTGCTTGGGGCCTTCGGGCTCAACAATCGCGGCTTCGATATCTGGGTGATGCTGGGTTTTGGCCTGCTCGGCGTTCTCCTGGAATTTGCCAGGGTGCCACTCGCCCCCTTCGTGGTCGGCCTCGTTCTCGCGCCGGTGGCCGAATCCGAGCTGCGCGCCGGCCTCATGGCATCGGCAGGGAGCTTCATGCCCCTGATCGAGCGCCCCGCCGCCGCCATCATGCTCGTGCTCTCTGCCGGGCTTTTCGTCTGGCCGTTTGTGCGTGTCTGGCGGAACGCCGGCAATCCAGCAGTGACAGACCTTAAACCATAAGCAAGGGAGGCAGATCATGACGATACTGAGCCGTCGACGGATGCTGGCGCTCACCATGGCGGCGGGTGCCGTCCCGCTCGGCCACGGAAGTGCCTGGGGAGCGGCTTATCCGGAGAAGCCGCTGCGGATGATCATCCCGATCGCCCCGGGCGGCCAGACCGACGTCGTGGCAAGGTTGCTGCAATCCACGATCGACAAGAGGAAGCAGCTTCCGCAGCCGATTGCCGTCATCAACAACGCGGCTGCGGGCGGCAGCACCGGCACCCGGCTAATCAGGGATTCGGAACCCGACGGTTATACGATCGGCATGTTCCACATGGGCCTGCTGACGGCGCCCGCCATGGGCGTCGTCGACTACGACCACAGTGCGTTTGAGCTGATCGGCCAAGTCGGTCGCACGCAGGTCGGAATGGGTGTTCCGGCTGACAGCCGCTTCAAGACCATTCAGGACGTGCTCGCCGAGGCCAAGGCGAAGCCGGATACCATCACGGTCGCCATGAATATCGGGCTTCTGCCGCACTTTGTCCCGCTGATGTTCCAGCAGGACGCGGGCGTGCGGTTTCGCTACGTGCAGGCCGGCGGTGGCGCCGTCCGGCTCAAGTCCCTCCTGGGCAAGCACACGGAGATCTCGCTCTTCTCGGGGCCCGAACTGCTCCTCTACGAGCCCCAGGGCATCCGGCCGCTCGTCATGTTCTCCGAAGAACGCGCACCGGACCTGCCCCAGGTCCCGACAGCACGCGAGATCGGAGCCCCTACGGTCTTCGAAGAGCGGATCATCGCTTTCGCTCCCAAAGGCACGCCCAAGGATCGCATCGACGTTGTGGCCGCCGCACTGCGGGCAGCCATGGACGACCCGGAGCTTGCCGAGCGCTACAAAGGCCTCGGGATCGACCGGGTCTTCGTCGATGGGGCGAAGCTCAAGGGCATTCTCGACGGCCTGAAGGGACCCATCACCAGGGTCAGCGAAGTCGTCCGCAATGCCAAAGCCGAGCAGGAGGGCAAGAAGTAGTCGATGAGCAGGCCCCGCGGGAGAACGCCATGAAGCCGACCAATCTCGTGTTCATCATGTCGGATGAGCACAACCCGCGCGTCATGGGCTGTGCCGGACATCCGATCATCAAGACACCGCATCTCGACAGGCTGGCGGCGCGCGGCACCTGCTTCCCGGACGCGCATTGCAACTCGCCCATCTGCGTACCGAGCCGCGCCAGCTTCGCCACGGGGCATTACGTCCATAAGGTCCGTTTCTGGGACAACGGCAATCCCTATGACGGCAGCGTGCGCGGCTGGGGCCACCGGCTGATCGAGACGGGCCATCGCTCCGTCTCCATCGGCAAGCTGCACTACCGCAGCGCCGACGACCCCAACGGCTTCGACGAGGAGATCATGCCGCTGCATGTCGTCGACGGTGTCGGCGACCTGCTGGGCATGCTGCGCCGGCCCTCACCGGTGCGCACCGCCTCGCTCAAGCTCGCCGAGGAGCTCGGGCCGGGCGAGTCCTCGTATGCCGGGTACGACCGGCGCATCACCAGGGCGGCCGAGGACTGGCTGCGCACAGAGCCGCCGAAGTGCGACAAACCGTGGGTGCTGTTCGTCTCGCTGATCTGCCCGCATTTCCCCCTGATCGCACCCCAGGAATTCTACGACCTCTATCCGCCCGAGGACTTGCCGCTGCCCGAGCGGCGCGACGGTGCGGCGCATCCTTGCTATGAGGAGCTGAAGCGCGTCACACCCTATGACAAGGGCTTCCCCGATGACGCCACGCGGCGGCGGGCGCTGGCCAACTATTTCGGCATGGTGTCGTTCGTCGATCACAATGTCGGAAAGATCATGGCGGCGATCGAGGCCAACGGGCTCGGGGACAGTACGCGGGTGATCTACACGACCGATCACGGCGACAATCTCGGCACGCGCGGGCTGTGGGGCAAGTCGACGATGTACTACGAGTCGGCCGGTGTTCCGCTGATCATGGCCGGTCCGGGCATCGCCGCCGGAAAGGTCTGCCGCACCCCGGTCACGCTCGTCGATGCCTATCCGACGATCCTCGAATGCGTCGGCGAGAAAGCGACGGCGGAGGACGCGACGCGGCCCGGTCGTTCGCTCTTCGCCATTGCCGACGGAGCGCATGCCGACCGCACCGTGCTGTCGGAGTACCACGCCGCTGGCGCCGTCACCGGCTCCTTCATGATCCGTCACGGACGTTGGAAATACGTCTATTTCGCCGGCATGGCGCCGCAGCTTTTCGATCTCGACGCCGATCCGCTGGAGAGCCGCGATCTCGCCGGCGATCCGGCCTATGGCCAGGCGTTGCGGGATTGCGAAGCTGCGCTGCGCAAGATCTGCGATCCCGAGGCGGTCGACCGGCAGGCCTTCGCCGATCAGGAGGCGGTGATCGCCCGCCACGGCGGCCGCGAGGCGGTGCTCAAGCGCGGCACGTTCGGTCACTCACCGGTCCCGGGTGAGAAAGCGGTCTACGGTTAGACCCGGGCCTGCACGCCTCTAAAATCTGTTGCCGGCCGCGGCGTGCTGCGTCAAGTTCGGCCAGGGGCATCGATTTCACTCCAGTCATCAGGCCGCGGACCGATTCAGCGCGTGACGGACAATCCGGTCATCATAGCCGGCGGCGGCATTGGCGGACTGGCAACCGCGCTGACGCTCCATCAGATCGGCGTGCCCTGCATCGTTCTCGAGGCGGTGCGGGAGATGCGGCCGCTCGGTGTCGGCATCAACATGCAGCCCAATGCCGTACGCGAGCTTTACGATCTTGGCATCACGGCGGAAGACCTTGACCGCGTGGGCATACCGGCAAGGGAATGGGCGCTGGTCGGGCTTAACGGCAACGACATCTATTCCGAGCCCAGGGGGACCCTGGCCGGCTACAAATGGCCGCAATACGCGGTCCACCGCGGCCGCTTTCACATGCTGCTCCATGACAAGGCGCTGGAGCGGATCGGCCCCGAGGCGGTCCGGCTGGGCTGCCGGGTCACCGGATACCGGAAAACGCCCAAAGGGGGTGTGACAGCGCTGGTCGAACATGCCGACGGTTCGGCATCGGAGATCGACGGCGCACTCCTGATTGGTTGCGACGGCATCAACTCCGCCGTCCGGGCACAGATACATCCGGATCAGCCGCCGATCCACTGGGGCGGAGCTGTCATGTGGCGTGGCACGACCTGGGGAAGGCCGATCAGAAGCGGATCGTCCTTCGTCGGGCTTGGCACGCATCGCCAGCGCGTCGTCTTCTACCCGATCTCACACCCCGACCCGCAGACCGGCCTGTCGATGATCAACTGGATCGCGGAGGTCACGATGGATAACAGCGAGGGCTGGAAGCAGGCCGGCTGGTTCAGGCAGGTGAATGCAGCTGACTTCGCCCATCATTTCGAGAAATGGATCTGGGACTGGCTCGATGTTCCCGCCCTGATTTCACAGGCGGACAGCATCTTTGAAAACCCCATGATCGACCGCGATCCGGTTCACACCTGGCAGGATGGACCCGTGCTGCTGCTGGGTGACGCCGCACATGCCATGTATCCGACCGGCTCGAACGGCGGAAGCCAGGCCATCGTCGATGCCCGGATCCTCGGGCAAACGATCATCGAGCATGGGATCACGCAGGAGGCCCTCGCCGCCTACGACAAGAAGCTGTGCGGCCCGATTTCACAGCTCGTCCTGCGCAATCGCGGTGCCGGCCCGTTCGGTCTTCTCAACATAGTGGACGAACGCTGCGGCGGCACGTTCGACAATATCGACGAGATCATATCTTCCCGCGAACGCGCCGAATTCATGGCGGGCTACAAGGCCGCCGCAGGCTTCGCAATCGAGGCTCTCAATAAAGCGCCGCAGACGATCCCGGCCGGCTCGCGAGTGCGCAGCTGAACCAGAAGCGGCTCCCCATCAAGAGAGCTCAGGTCCGCATACCTTGATGGTCCCGCCGACACGAGCGCCGGTCAGTGGCCGCGCTTCTTCAGCAGCGCGTCGAGGCGCGGATAGACCCGCCTCGCGTTACCCTCGAAGATCATCTGGCGGTCGTCCGCGCTGAGCTTCAGCTCGTCGATGAAGCGCTTGGTATCGTCGAACCAGTGGCCGGTCAGCGGGTCCTTGCCGCGGATCGCACCGATCATCTCCGAAGCGAACAGGACGTTCTTCTTCGGAATCACCTTGGTCAGCAGCTCGAGCCCCGGCGTGTGATAGACGCAGGTATCGAAGTAGATGTTGTTGAGCAGGTGCTCCTCGAGGATCGGCTTTCCCATGTCGTGGGCAATGCCGCGATAGCGCCCCCAGTGGTATGGCACCGCACCGCCGCCATGCGGGATGACAAAGCGAAGCGTCGGGAAATCCTTGAACAGGTTCGACGTCAGGCACTGCATGAACGCCGTGGTGTCGCCGTTGATGTAATGGGCGCCGGTGAAGTGGAAATTGGGATTGCACGAGGAGCTCACGTGGATCATCGCCGGCACGTCGAGCTCGACGATCGCCTCGAACAGCTTGTACCACCACTTCTCGATCAGCGGCGGATCGGTCCAGTAGCCGCCGGCGGGATCGGGATTCAGGTTGCAGCCGACGAAGCCCAGCTCGAGCACGCAGCGGCGGAGCTCGTCGATGCAGGTCTCGGGCGCGACGCCGGGCGATTGCGGCAGCTGGCAGACGCCGACGAAGTTGTCGGGGAACATTGTGCAGACGCGATGGACGGTGTTGTTGGCGGCCTCGGTCCAGTAGCGGCTGATCTCCGCATTGCCCAGATGATGCGCCATGGCTCCGGCGATGGGTGAGAACAGGACCAGATCCGTTCCGCGCTCGGCAATGAACTTGCCCTGACCGTTGACGATGCTCTCGCGAATGGCGTCGTCACTGATTGTTGCCGCCTGCCTGACGATCGCGTCGGGGCTGCTGGTGCCGGCCAGCTGCTGCTTGCGGAAATCATGCAAAGCCTGGGGAACGGTGGTGTAGTGGCCGTGAATGTCGATGATCATGGATGATGGGTACCTTTGCTCTCGAACGACATCAGAAGGCGAGGATTCCCGCGGGAAGCGGGACGCCCAGCCAGTGGACGAAGACATGGTGGACGCCGAAGCCGCCCAGCAGGGCAGCGACGATCGCCGGCAGCCAGGCCGTGCGGCCGAGCACCCGCAGCAGGAACAGCAGGATCAGCGAAAGCGTCAGGCTGAAGCCGAGCGGCTTGAGAAACGCCGCCGCCACCACCAGGCACAGCACGATCGCGCCGATGCGCAGATAACCCCGCCGGTCGGTGAAGAAGCCGGGCGCTATCGGTTCCGGCGTCGCGAATGTCGCCCGCAGGATCATCACCAGGGCCAGAGCGCTGAGGAGCCCACCCAGCCAGAGCGGGAAGAAGCCGGGGCCGGGGCCCAGACGCGTGTAATAGCGCAGACCGAGCGCCTCAGAGATGACAAAGAGCCCCAGCAGCAGCAGGACGAGACCCGCGATCTGATGCGGACGGCGCATGGAGTCCGGATTCCGGGGCGTCATGTCTCCCCTCCTCCGCTTCTGACCGGCCTGAGAGATTGAAGGACCGAGAGCGCGATGGAGATGCCGGCCAGCGCCAGGAAGGCAACGGCAATGGGGCGATTGACGAAGATCATGAAGCTCCCGCGCGCCATCTCCAGGGACTGGCGCAGCGCGGTTTCGAGCAGCGGCGTCAGGACCAGGGTCAGGATCAGCGGCGCCACGGGGATGTCGAGCTTGGCAAGGGCATAGCCGAGCACGCCGAAGACCAGGATCACGGCTATGTCGAAGGTGCTGTTGTTCAGGCTGTAGGCGCCGACGATGCAGAAGCACAGAATCGCCGCCAGGATGAGGTCGCGCGGCACGCGCAGGATCATGACCCAGAGCGGGATGAGCGGCAGGTTGAGCACGAGCAGGATGACGTTGCCAACCAGCAGGCTCGCGATGACGGCCCAGACAATCGCGGGTTCGTTGACGAACAGCATGGGCCCGGGGGTCAGGCCCTTGATCATGAAGGCGCCCAGCAGCAGCGCCGTCACGGCAGAGCCCGGAATGCCCAGCGTGAACAGCGGAATCAGCGACGCGCTGGCGCTGGCGTTGTTCGCGGTTTCCGGCCCGGCCACCCCTTCGATGGCCCCCTGCCCGAACCGGCCGGGAGTTCGGGCGAGCTTCCGCTCCAGGGCATACGAGATGAAGGTCGGCACGATGGTACCGAGACCGGGGACTAGGCCCAGCGCGAAGCCGACGCCCGTGCCACGCGCGATCGGCGCCGCCGAATCGCGGATGTCCTGCCGGGACAGACGCAGCGAACTGACAGCCGGCATCGGCTGGTTGCGCAGCCGCGTCTCGACGCTCAGGAGAATTTCGGCAATGCCGAACAGCCCCATGACGACCGGCACCAGCCCGAGCCCATCCATGAGCTCGGGCAGGCCGAAGGTGAAGCGTGGCGCGCCCAGGACCGGATCGATGCCGATCTGCGCGATCAGCATGCCGATCACCGCGGCGATCAGGGCGCGGACCAGGGATTTGCTGGCGAGCCCGGTGACCAGCGACATGCCGAACACGAGGAGCGCGAAGATCTCGGGCGGCCCGAAGGCCAGCGCCAGGCGGGTCAGCGGCAGGGCAAGGAAGACGAGTCCGAAGGTGGCGACGATGCCCCCGATGAACGATCCGATGGCGGCGACGGCGAGCGCCTGTCCCGCCCGGCCGCGCTTGGCCATCTCGTAGCCTTCGAGACAGGTCACGGCCGACGCTGCCTCCCCCGGCGTGTTGACCAGCACGGAGGTGATGGTGCCGCCGTACATCACGCCGTAGTAGATGGCCGAAAGCATGATGATGGCGCCGGTCGGCTCGAGCGCCGCCGTGCTCGGGATGAGGATCGCGATACCCGCAGTCGGTCCGATCCCCGGCAGCACGCCGATCATCGTGCCGATCAGACAGCCGATGAAGGCGAGCAGCAGATTTGTCGGCTGCATCGCGCCGGCGATGCCGACAAAAAGCAGATCGAACGCTTCCACGGGGATTCGCCTTCAGCCGCCTGAACGGGATGTCGGCCCGGACAGGCGGCTGCTTGCCTTACTTGCTCTTGGCGATGTCGATCAGCGGCTTGTACTTCGTCTCCGCCGCGGCCCAGTGCCGGGCGTATTCCTCAGGCGTCATAAATCCGATCGAATTGCCACTCTTCTCCGCAGCCGCCTTGAGCTCCGCATCGTCGATTGCCGCCTTGAGTGCGCGCGACAGGGCCGCGAGCGCCGGTGCCGGAATCCCGGCCGGCGCGACAATGCCGGCGTCGGGCGCATAGGACGGTATGTTGAAGCCCTGGGACGCCGCGGTGGGAATGCCGTAGGGATTCGGCTTGTCCGAAAGAACGGCCAGCACGCGGACGTTGCCGCCGCGCGATTCAAGATGCGGCAGAGCCTCGTTCATGGCGAAGAAGGCCGTGTTGACGTGGCCGCCCAGCAGCGCGGTGACGTTCGGCCCGCCGCCCTGGAAATTGACCAGGGCGAGCTCGGTGCCGGTGGCCTTCTCGAAGCCGATGGCCGCGAGATGCCCGGTCGACATGACGCCGGGGGTCCCGGAGGTCACGCTGCCGGGCTTTGCCTTGAGGGCCGCGATCATGTCGCCCAGCGTCTTGAACGGGCTGTCCTTGTGGACGGCGATGACGCTTTCGACGAGGAAGGCCGGGCCGATCGGCGTGAAGCTCTGCCTTGTGTAGGCCGACTTCCGATCCGCATCCAGGTAAGCGAGCGACGTCGGCAATATCTGGAAGCCGATGGTGTATCCATCCGGCGGGGAACCTGCGACCTGCGTGAGACCAAGCTGCGAGGAGGCGCCCGGCCGGTTTACGACCTCAACAGGGACGCCGAGCGCCTGCGCCATTTTCGGCAGGATCAGGCGCGCAAAGGCGTCCGTGCCACCGCCGGCGGGAAACGGGACGATGGCGGTTATGCGACGCCCCGGCTCTGGCCAGGTCTGCCCGAGGGCCTGTCCGGTGAGCGCTGCGATCCCCAGCACGACACCGGCGAGGCCGGCCGCAAACATCCTTCTCTTTTGCATTTTTCCTCCCGCTCTGCGCCCAGGGCGCGTTTTATTTCTTCCGGAGCTCGGCGACTTCATCACGCATCGGCGGCGCCATGACCTGATCGGAGACGTGCACGTCCCAGATCGCCGCCCTGTCGCTGGCGTCGTATTCCTTCATCGCGCGTTCGAACTGGCCGAGATCGGTGATCGTCGCGCCGTTGAGACCGAGAGCCTTGGCCATGCCTTCGAAGCTCGGGCGCCCGAAGACGGCATTCTTGTCCTCGATCCCCTCGACACGGAGCTTGTGGATCTCGGCGCCGAAAGCGCCGTCGTTGACGCAGATCAGCAGGACCTTGACGCCGTGCCGCTGCAGCGTCTCCAGTTCCTGGATGTGCATCAGCATGCCGCCATCGCCCTCGACGAGGATCACCTTGCCGTCCTTGCGTCCGGTCGCGACGCCGATGGCAAAGGACATGGCATTGCCGATCGCGCCGAAATTGCGGATCGCGTGGTAGTTCTCCGGCGGGCTGCCGCGCATGGCAGTGTGCCAGTAGGCCTGATGGGCGGAGCCGCTGACCAGGTGATAGTCCTTCGGGATGATGTTCTCGAGCACCTCGAAGACACGCCGCGGGTCGAGCGTGCCGTCCGGAATGGCATAGGGTGTCGGGTCGGCCGGCCCCTCTCGCAGGCTGCGGGCCAGTGCCTGGGTGCGCACCGCTGAATTGACCCGGCCCGCCTTCTCCACCTCGGCACGCAACGCCACGGCCGCGAGCTTGGCGTCCGCCGTGACCATCGAATGGGCGGCGATAAGACCTTCGTGAAGCGCATTGGGAGCGATGTCGACCTGGACGATCTCCGCTCTCGGAAACATCACGCCGTTATCCAGCGTGAAACGCGAGAGCTGAGCGCCGAAGGCAATGACCAGGTCCGCCTTCTTCGCCACGTCGCGCGACGCCTGGCGCGCATACCCCCCCACAATGCCCAGTGAAAACGGATGATGATCGTAGAGTCCCTTGCCGAGCAGGGTCGTGCCGAGGAGCGCGCCGGTCTCATCGGCCAGCGCCTCGATCTCACCGGCCGCCTGCGCACGCCACGCGCCACGCCCGGCGACCAGCACGGGACATTGGGCATTGACCAGTCTTGCCGCCAGGGCGGCGATTGCCTGCGCATCCGGCGTGACGATTGCTGCCGGTGGCACGAACTCGGTCGAGGGCCGGTACGGCGGAATGTCGGGCATCGGCATCTTCTGGATGTCGAGCGGCATGCCGATGACGACGGGCTTCCTTTGCGTCCGCGCGATGTAGAAAGCCTCGCGCACCTTGTGATGCAGCAGCTTCGGCGTATGGATCTGGATGTATTCGGCACCGCAGGCCTTGGCCAGGGGGGCCTGATCGAGGCCCTGCAGGGCCCAAGCCGCGCCCAGCGAGGTTTCCCCGGCCAGCATGACGATCGGGACGTTGTTGCGGGCGGCGGTCACCAGACCCGTCATGACCTGGGTAAACCCCGGCCCGTGCGTCACGGAGCAGACGCCGACCTTGCCGGTGGCACTCCAGTAGCCGATGGCCATCAGGACGGAGCAATGCTCGTGCCGGACCGACAGGGTCGTCATGCCCGGCAGCGCATCCATGGCGCTCATCCAGTGCATGTTGCCGTCGCCCATCAGGCCGAACTGGGCGTCGACCCCCTCGGCTGCAAATGCCTTTGCCAGACCTTCGTAAATCAGCATCAGTCCACGTCTCTTCTACAGATTACCCGCATGACCACCCTATTCCGGCCATGCAGTTTAGTTCTTTCAGCTTGAGGCAAATATCAGGGCGGCCTCCCGGCCGTCATCGGCCTCCATTCTCACTGACAAACTGCACCTCGATCGGCTCGAAGCCGTCGAATGCCGCCCGCACTCTCTGGCCTGCCTCGGCCCGCGTCAGCCCCGTGTAGGATCCCGTGGTGATGACCGTCCCCGGCGCGCAGCCGGCTTCGACTATCGCGCCAAGATAGCGGACAATCGGCATGAACGGATCGCCCAAGGGGTGCCTGCCGCGATCGTCGAAAGCCAGCTGCCCGTCCACGGTGAGGCGCACGTCGATATCGGAGAGCCGCATGCCACGCCAGTCGCGCCGGGCCTGGCCGTAAACGAGATATCCTGCGTTCAAGGCGTCCGCGATCCGCTCCGGCTGGGAGCGGGACATGAAGTTCGACAAGCGGGTATCGACCACATCGAAAACCGGCAACGCCTCGGCCATCGAAGCCAGCGTATCATAGTCGAGCGGGGCTTTCCCGGCGGGCACCCCGAACGGAAAACGGAAGGCGATCTCGGCCTCGATGCCCATCATTCCGGCCTTCCTCGGATCGACACGGGCCGGGCTGGCAACGACTCTGCCGGGCTCGAGAATGCCGCGGAAAACCTCCCCATCGCGAGGCGCATTGACCTTGACCGCGCCGACAACCCCGCCGAGCCGGGCGCGCACGGCATCCTGGATGGCATGCGCGTCGGCGGCATGGCGAGGACGGATGCTCGCCGGGATACCGTCCAGCAAGCGCCGGAACCGCCGCGCCTCGATGAGCAGGTCGGCTGCGGCGGAGATCTCCTCCGGTGTCAGGTTCCGGTCCTCGCTCATGCGCTTACCCCCGGCCGACCCTACGAAGGGGGCGGGAACGGCCGGAAGCCGGAAAATCGAGCTACCAGTTATACGCGTTCGGTTAGAGCGGGCTGTCCGCCAGGGCCTGGGCGGTGGCCTGGCGCAGGATTCCAGCGATCGCCGCCGCTGTCGGAGACAACGGGCGCTCGACCGAATAGGTGATGGCGACCCGATAGGAAAGCTCGGGGTCCACGATCCGGAAGCTGCGCAGCTGTCCGGCCGCGACTTCGCTCGCCACGGAGAAAAAGGGCAATATCGCGCGACCGATCCCCTTCGGGACCAGCCGTTTGATGATCTCGGTCGAATCCACCTCAATCGCCGGGGTGACATCCAGACCGGCCTCCAGCGCGTGGCTGTCGATCACGGCCCGGATCCCGTTCAGCTTGCTGGGAATAACGAGCGGCTGCGCGAGGGCCTCGGCGAAAGTCACCGTATCGCGCCGTCCCGCAACCGGCTGATCAGTGCTGGTGACGAGATGAAGCCGGTCGCCGCCGATCTCATCCGCCATGAGATAGGAGCTGGATTCGACCGCCGTGCTGACCACGCCGAAATCGACACGCCCAGCGATCGCCCATTCGTGGATGGCGTGCGACATGCCGAACATGAACTTGATATTGACATTGGGATGGAGGTCGCGGGCGTTCAACAGCAGCGTTGGCACGACATGGGCGCCCAGAAGCGGCATCATCCCGATGGTGACGTCGCCCTCCACCGTGTGCCGATGGCTGATGACCGCCTGACGCATCTCGTACAATTCGGTGAACAGGGCAGTGGCGCGCTGAACCAGTTCGCTGCCGGCTGCCGTGGGCTCGACACCGCGCCCGTCCCGGCGAAAGAGGGTCACACCGAGATCCTCCTCGAGCAGCCTGATCTGCCGGCTGAGCGCGGTCTGAGCCATGTTCAGCTTGGTCGCCGCCTTGGTGAAGCTGCCGGATTCGGCGACCTGGATCAGGTATCGAAGCTGCTGAAGTTTCACGCCCGTTGCACTCCCCGCGGCCGCCCCGCGCGATGATAACTGATACAAGAATCCGTGCCTTCCGGGCGCGACTGGGCTGCCCGGAGCATACCCGATCAACGCTGGCCGCCACCAGTTGACGTCCGCATCAGGGAGACGACCATGGTCGGTCGTGCGAAACTCGACGTACTGCGGCGGCTCGGGCAAGCGTCAGGCCGGCAAGGTGCAGCCCCCCGATCTTTCAGCGTGGATCCTGCTTCGTTGCCGCCTTGCGAATGGCGGCCAGGACCCGATAGGGCGTCGCCGGCATCTCCAGATGGTGCACGCCCAAAGGTGCCAGCGCATCACAGACCGCGTTGATAGCAGCCGAGAGGGCCCCGACCGTACCGGCCTCGCCCACGCCCTTCGCCCCGAGCGGATTGACCTTCGTCGGCACCTCGCGCATCTCGATAGTGATGGGCGGCATGCCGTCAGCTCGCGGCATCGCGTAGTCCATGAACGAGCCGGTAAGGAGCTGCGCCGAGGGCGCGTAGACGACCTGCTCGCCCAGCGCCTGGCCGAGGCCCTGCGCGATACCGCCATGGATCTGGCCGTGCGCCAGCAGCGGGTTCAGCACACGGCCGATATCCTCGACGGCGACGTAGCTGATGACCTCCACCGAGCCGGTCTCCGGATCGATCTCAACCTCACAGATGTGGCAGCCGTTCGGGAACGTCACTGCAGGTGGCTGGAACCGGGCCTGGCCGCCGAGATGTTCGCCTGAAGCGACTGCCTTTGCCGCGATATCGACCAGGGAAACCGCGCGGTCGGTGCCGGCGACCACGTAGTTGCCGCTTCTGAACTCCAGATCGGCCACCGCCGTCTCCAGATGGTCGGCCGCCAGCGTCCGCCCCGCTTCGATCGTCTCGTCGACCGCCTGCGCCACCGCCGCGCCGCTGACACACAGGCCGCTGGAGCCGCCGCTGCCGCGTCCCGTCTCGGCTTCGCTGGTGTCCCCCTGGTGATACGAGATGCGATCTATGGGCAACCCGAGCCGGGCCGCAACCATCTGGGGCAAGGCGGTCTCAAGCCCTTGCCCGACTGACATGGCGCCGGAGTACAGGTTCGCCGTCCCGTCCGCGTGAAGGACAAGACGCGCCTGGTCGGGTTGCGGGTGTCCGTAGGGACCGCCGGCGGCCTCGATCGGGTTGCAGATGCCGAGGCCGCGCAGCCGGCCGCGCCGTGCGGCTTCGGCCTTGCGGCTGGCCAGGCCGGCGACGTCCGCACGCCGCGCGGCGGCCTCCATGTTGGCGCGAAAATCGCCGCAATCGTATTCGAAGATCAGGCCTGTCTTGAACGGCATCGCCGCTGCCGGAATCAGGTTGCGCCGGCGCAACTCCATCTTGTCGATACCGAGCTCGACCGCCGCCCTGTCGATGAGGCGCTCGATGACGAATGTCGCATCCGGCCGTCCCGCCCCGCGATAGGGTGCGGTGGGAAGCGTGTGCGTGAGGACGCCGCAAACCTCGGCAGCGATCGACGGAGTAGCGTACACGCCGGCAACGCCGCCGATATTTGTGATCGGCCCCATTGAGCGCACGGAAGCGTAGGCGCCGAGGTTGATCTCGTAGCGCACATCGAGCGCGAGAAACGTGCCGCTGCCATCCAGGGCGAGTGCCGCCGAGATGCGTACATCGCGCGCCTGGTCATCGGCCAGGAACGCCTCGCTGCGATCGGCGACCCAGCGCACCGGCTTTCGCAGGCGACGCGCCGCCCAGAACACCAGCGCGTCCTCCCGGAAGAGGCCCGCCTTCATGCCGAACGCGCCCCCCACCTCGCCCGCGATGATGCGCACGCGCTCGGGCGGCTCCCCAAAGTGCTTCGCCAGGGCGTCACGCAGCTGAAACGGGTTCTGCGTGCTGGAGTAGACCAGCATGCTGCCGTCGTCGAGCGGACAGGCCAACGTGCCGCGCGGCTCGAGCGGATTCGACGCAACCCGCGACGTGCCATAGTCGAGGCGGACCACATGCGCGGCACTCGCCATCGCCGCAGTCACGGCCTCCCGGTCGCCGTGACGCCAGCGAAACGCGAGATTCTCCGGTGCTTCGTCCCAGACCGTCGGCGCACCGGGAGCGAGCGCCTCCTGACAGGTCGTGACAGCCGGCAGCGGCGTGTACTCGACCTCCATCTGCTCCGCGGCCTCCAACCCCTCGGCCAGAGTGGCTGCAACGACCATGACGACCGGTTCGCCGAGATGACGGACGATCTCGCCGGCCAGAAGCGGTCGTGGCGTCGACGGCGCGGGCCTCCCGTCGGGACGCGTCAGGTTGACCGGTGAGGCCAGGGCGCCGACGCGATCTGCCGCCAGATCGTCCGCCGTAATGACAGCAACGACGCCGGGATACGCTGCGGCCGCGGCCGTGCCGACCCGCTCGATGCGCGCATGACCGTGCGGGCAGCGCACGAAGATGGCATGGCACATCCCGTCCGGCTGCCGGTCCGACACGAAGCGCCCCTGCCCCGTCAGAAGCCGTGCATCTTCACGGCGAGGCAAAGAGGCGCCGTGGGCGGGCGGCGCCCCCGTCACGGCCGGCCTGACCGTCGCGACGCGCCGCGAGGAACCGCCTTCTGCCGCTTCAAGGCGGCGCATTCCTGCAGAATCCACTTCTCGAAGCGCCGGACCTTCTCGAGATTTCGCGACCGCGCCGGGTAGACAAGAAAATAGGCGCCGCTCGTCGGTACCTGGAGCTTGAAGGGCGCCACCAGCCGCCCGCTCGCCAGATCGTCCGCAACCAGAAACGTCTGCGCCAGGGCCACTCCCAGCCTGTCGATGGCCGCCTGATAGGCGAGACTGGAATTCTCGAATTTCAGCCCGCTGTTGCCGTCGACCCCTTCGATACCGGCTGCAGCGATCCAGCTCGGCCAGTCCAATGGCCGGTGAAGCGAGCACAAAAGCGTGTGGCGCTTGAGGTCCTGAGGATCTTTGAGAGCCCGGCCGTGGCGCAGCAGGGCCGGGCTGCAGACCGGCGTCAGGACTTCCCCGAGCAGCCGGGTCGAGATTGTGCCCGGAAGCGGTGCGTCCCCGGAATGGATGGCGACGTCGATCTCCTCCCGGCTGAAATCGACGGGGGTGTGCGACGTGGTGATCTGCACGTCGAAGGTCCGGTCCATGGCATGGAGCCGGGCCAGGCGCGGCACGATCCAGCGGATGGCAAAGGTCGGCGGCAGCTTGAGGCGCAGCGTCGCCGTGCCGGAGCCGCCGGCAATGTGCTCGGTTGCGTCCCGGATGCGGTCGAAGGCGTCCCGCAGCGCCCGAAAATAGATCTCCCCCTTCGCCGTGAGCTCGATCGCACGGTAATGCCGGGTAAACAGCTTGGCTCCGAGCTCGCTCTCCAGCGCCTGCACGTGACGGCTGACCGCGCTCTGCGTCACACACAGCTCACGGGCTGCCTTGGTGAAGCTCAGATGCCGAGCGGTCGCCTCGAAGGCCTTGATCGCGTTGAGCGGCGGCAGACGTAGCATGGCTGACGGCGGCTAGACGCGCCGGTGCAGCCGCCGGTCTATGGCCAGGAGCGAGCCGCTGACCACCATGGCGAAGACAATCAGGATGAACGTAATCGACATGATGATATCGACGTTGTGCAGACCGATGGCGTTCATCAGCGTGTAACCGAGGCCGCGCTGCGAGGCGAACATCTCTCCCAGGAGGGTGCCGATCAGGGTCAGTGACACACCGATACGGATGCCGGAGAAAATCTCCGGCAGGGCGGCCGGGATCAGGATGCGCCAGACCATCTCGTTCGTGGTGTAATTGAGCGCCCGCCCGGTCTTGATCAGGATCGGCCGGACGTTCCGCACCGCGTTGATCGTGAACAGGGCGATCGGAATGATGCCGTGGATCGCGCCGAAGGCGATCTTGGCCGAGATGCCGAGGCCGAAGGTCAGCAGCAGGATCGGGTACAGCGTCACCTTGGGGATCGAATAGAGCGCCACCAGCATCGGCTCGAAAACCTGGCCGAAAAGCCGGCTGAAACCCAGGCTCAACCCGATCAGCATGCCGAGGGTGATGGCGATGGCGATGGCGGCCGCGAAGGCCTTCGCCGATTCCACGATGTGCGGCCAGAAGGTTTCGCGTGCCAGAAGGGTGAAGGCGAAGCGGACGGTCTGCATGGGCGAACGCAGCGCGATGTCGCCCGCTACCCAGTAAAGCACCTGCCAGACGACCAGCAGGCCGACGATCATCAGCACGGGACCACGCCAGGAGCGCCAGTCGCTCATGCCAGCCCCCGTCGCGCCAGGATACGTTTCTCCCACAAGCCAACGAGGAGATTGACCGTGATCGAGACGACCAGGATCAGCACGATCAGCGGATACATGGTCGCGTTGTCGAAATTCGTGTAGGCGAACGAGATCTCAAAGCCCATCCCGCCCGTCGACATGATGAATTCCGAGCCGATGATGCCGATCAGGGAATAGGCGATGGCGAACTTGACGCCGGTCAGTACATAGGGCGTTGCGTAAGGCAGGGTCACCCGCAACGCCGTCTCCACGGGGCTCATCTGGACGATACGCGCAGTCTTGAGCAGTACGCGCGGCACCCGGTCGAGGCCGTTCAGCGTGTTGACGATGACCGCAATGACGCCAAGCATGAAGGCGATGATGATCTGCGGCGCGTCGCCGAGCCCGAAGAGGATGATGAGCAGCGGATAGAACGCGAGCACTGGGATCGCGTAGTAGGTGGCGAAGAGCGGATCGAGTGCTTCGCGCAGCAGCCGCAGGCGGTGAATGATCACCGCCGTCAGGATCCCGGCGCTGACCGCCATGACCAGACCGATCGCCGAGTTGGTCAGCGTCTTGAGGATCGCCTTGTTGAGCGCACCCTTGGCCAGGAGCTTCCAGAGGTCCTGCGCGATCCGGGTCGGCGGCTGCATCGTGAAGTTGTCGATGATGCCGATGCGGCAGAGCAGCTCGATCCCGCCAATGAAGGCGACAATGACCAGGACGCGCAGGGCGGTGACGTACTTCACGCCGGTGCCGCTCCCTTGCCGATCGCCTTGAAGGATTCCTCGCGCAGCACCTTCCACAGGCGCGCCGTGATCCGGCCGAATTCGGGGCTTTCGACCACCCGGCTGTCCCGCTCGCGGCTCCACCCGGTCTCGATCACCTCGAGAATCTTGCCGGGTCGCGCGGACATCACGCCGATCCGGTCCGCCAGCATGGTGGCTTCGTCAAGCGCGTGTGTGATCAGGAAGATCGTCGCGTTGGTCTGCCGCCACAGCTTGAGCACTTCCTCGCCCATCAGCAGGCGTGTCTGCTGGTCCAGCGCCCCGAAGGGCTCATCGAGAAGGATGAGGCGGGGCGCCATCACCAGGGTTCGGGCGATGCACACGCGCTGACGCATGCCACCGGACAGCTGGGCCGGGTAGCTGCGGGCAAAATCCTTCAGCCCCATCATCTCGAGCGCCTTGGCGACCCGCGCCTGGCGCTCCTCGGGGCCGATGGGAATTTTGCGCAGGCCGACGGCGATATTGTCGGAGACGTTGAGCCAGGGGAAACAGGCATCTTCCTGGAAGACGACACCGATCCCCTCGGGCACGCGATCGCCGATGGGCCTTCCCTCGAACGTGATCTCCCCTTGCGTCGGGGTGTTGAGACCGGCGATCTGTTCCAGCAGCGTCGACTTGCCGCAGCCCGAAGGCCCGACGATGGCGAAGAACTCGCCGCTCCTGAGATCGAGATCGATGGGCCCGAGGGCATGAACGCCCTCCCCCGGGCCCGCGCCGCCGAATACCTTGGTGACGCCTCTCAGACTGACATGGGCATTCGGCACGTGCTGTTCCGATCTACTTGACGACCGCCCGGATGTCCTCCGGGAGGAACTGGGTGTCGATGATCGCATCGTAGTCGACTTCACCGGTGATCGACCCGACCATCCGCTGAACCTCGACCATGCTCTTCAGCCCGGCAAGATGAATCTGGCCGGAACCCCAGTACGGAATCCCGTTGGTCCGGGAGGTGGTCAGGTTGCGGACCGCCGAGCGGGCGACGGCAGGCTCGATGTTGTAGTGCTTGGCAACCAAGTCCCCGGCTTCGTCGGGGTTCTTGTGCATGAACTCCACGGCCGTGCGGCGGGCCCGGATCACGGCCCGGATGAACGGCCCCTTGGTCGCCGCCATGTTCGCCGTGGTGACCCCGACGACGTTGTCGAGCGGCGGCAGGATGTCGCTGGCGACGGCGATGGGGCGATACTTGTCCTTGAACTTCGACCAGAGAGGCTCCGGCATTGCCGCAACGGTGATCAGTCCCGTATCGAGGGCGGCGATGCCCTCGCCAAAGCCGCCGGTGCGCACGAGCTCGGCGTCGCTCGGCGCCACCCCGCCCTTCTGCAGCAGCAGCATGGACAGGCCCTGGCTGGTCGAGCGCGGGTTGGTATAGCCGATCTTGGCGCCCTTCAGATCCTGAACGGACTTTATGGGAGAATCGGGCTTCACCGCCCAGATGAATTCCGCCACCGTCAGCACGTTGTCGCTGATGATCTTGAGATCGAGACCCTGCTGGATGGCGGCGATCACCACGCCGGGATTCACCTCGCCGTAAGGCACGCCGCCGGCCAGCATGTTGCGCAGCGACGTGCCGCCGCCGGCCGACGTGATGATGCCGCTGACATCGATCCCTTCCGCCTTGAAGTAACCCTTCTCGACGGCGACGGCATAAGGCATGCCGTTGGCGGAGACGCCGAAATTGCCGACGGCGATCTGCTCGGCGTGGCCCGGCTGTACGCTGAACGTGGCAACGGCCAACGCAACGGCGGCAGCGATGGATAGATATCGAGCTTTTGTCATGACGGTCCTCCCGGGTGGTGGTTGGCTTGACGGCTCCTGGTGATGCGGATCTACGATCCTGTCTAGCTGGCGGACGGTATCTGGCGCAAAAGCGTCGACGACATTGCGCGCGAGTATTCGGGTGCCACGCTGACATCGATGACGCAAACGGAGCCGGCGCGGACGAGCCGGACGGCCTCGCTGATCGCATTCTTCAAGGCCTCGACGCTGCGCACCGGGCCAATACCCTTTGCACCCTGGCCGCGCGCGAGCATGGCGAGGTCGTTCGGCGGATCGCTCATCCGCAAGCCGATGGTCTTGTTCTCCACCGGCCGGCCACGCAGACGCGCGACACGCTCCTGGTGCAGCTCGTCGTTGAAGAACGATTCGTTGTTGGCCACGATCACCAGAACGGGGATGCGATAGTGCACCGCCGTCCAGAGCGCGGTCAGCCCCATCAGATAGTCACCATCGCCGAGCACGGCCACCGGCAGGCGGTCCGAACCGCGCAGCGCCAGCGCCGCACCGACGGCCATGCCCGGTCCCGAGCCAATGCCGCCACCGCCGTCGAATCCCACGTAATCGAGCGGCGCCGCAAAGCGGCAGCAATCGCCCGGCCAACCCAGCGGCAGACGGATATAAGCAGGATTGTGGGATGCCAGGGCATCGGTCGTCGTGCGGGCCAGCGCCTGCACCGAAATGCGCCCGTCGACCATCTCCGGCCCGCTCTCGGGAACCGCCGCACGCGCTGGCGCGGCACGCGGCGCGGCTGCCGCAGGCAACTCGTCGAGCAGGCACTCGACCAGCCGATCCGGCGAAGCCAGCATCGACACATCAGCCGGTGGAAGGGCCTGATAGTCCATGCTCCAGCCGTTGTGGACATACTGGTCAAGCGAGCAATGGATGATCTTGGCCGTTGGCAACTGGCCGGCACAGGCCTGGCGCACCGTTCCCGCCAGGTCGACCCAGTCGAGTGACAGGATGGCATCGGCTTCGCGGACGAGCACGCCAGCTTCCGGTGTCAGGTAAAGACCGGGCGGATAGGGATGCAGAGCGTGCATCGTAGGGAACGTAGCGCCGGTCTTGAGATCGGTGAGCACGCAGGCGCCAAGCCGCTCGGCCAGCGCCACGCGCTTGTCCCACGCGGCTTTCTCGCGCGAGACACGGCCCATCAGGATCAGCGGCCGCTTGGCGGATTTCAGGATCTGAGTTGCCGCAACCAGGGCTTCACGCGCCGGGTCGGCAGGCGACGCGGCGCGGAACCGTTCGAGTGGCGGCATCTCAATGGCCGGATCGATCGGCAGCTCCTGCGTCGTGGCGTCGAGGCAGATGTAGACCGGACCTCGAGGCTCGGCCATGGCGATGTGATACCCGCGCAGCATGGCCTCGAGGGCCGCCGGCACCGATGCGGGCTGATTGTCCCACTTCGTGTAACCGCGGATCAGCGCTCCCAGGTCCGTCGCCGTATGGATCCAGTCCACCCACGGGCGGCGGTGCACGGCGTCCATGGGACCGACGGCGCCGAGCATGAAGATCGGCACCCGGTCGCACCAGGCGTTGAAGATCGCCATGGTGGCGTGCATCAGCCCGACATTGCTGTGCAGCGCCACCGCCATCGGCTTGCCGGTCACCCGCGTCCAGCCATGGGCCAGCGCCACGGCGTGCTCCTCGTGGATGCAGAGCAGGAGCTCGGGCTGCGTGTTGCCGATGTAGTTGACCAGACTGTCGTGAAGGCCGCGAAAACTGGCGCCGGGTGTCAGCGCGATGTACTCGAAGCCGAGTGTCCGCAGCATCGCGGCCATCGGATCGCTGCCATAGAGGCGTGTGTTCGTGTTCGGCGAGATCGGCGTCGGCGGGGTGCTCACGGGGTGTTCTCCGAAGGGCGTGCAACAGGCGGACCGCTGAAGCGGGTTTCGATATCGCGCCAGCGGCCGAGTTCGACCGCGTCATCGAGAATGGCCCGCACGGCGGCGGCATTGTCCAGGGGCTGCATCGGCCGGGCCCCCGTGGCATGGGCTCGCAAGTCAGCAAGTGCGGCGTGCAGGCTCGAAACGACACGAAACATGAGCGATACCGGGTACGCCACCTGGCGATAGCCCATCCGGCCGAGCTCCGCGGGTGCCAGCCACGGCGTTCCGCCGCCTTCGAACATCGCCGCCACGAGCACAGCCCCGTTCAGCGCACGACCCACCCGCTCATAGTCTTCCGGCGTGCGCAGCCCGGCGATGAACACACCGTCGACGCCCAGCTTGAGGAACCCTTCGGCCCGACGCAGGGCCGCATCCAGCCCCAGGGCACCGTAGGCGTCCGTCCGGCCGATGATGAAAGTATCGGGATTGGTACGCGCAGCCATGGCGGCGAGAAGCTTCTGCGCCATCGCCGCCTCATCGATGACGGCGGCGGCTTTGTCGGCACGCTGCTGCTTGCGGTCACGCTGCTGATCCTCGAGCAGCAGGCCGCCGACGCCGATCGTTTCGTATTCCTGGACCGTGCGCGCCACGGACTTGACGTCGCCATAGCCGTCATCGGCGTCGGCGAAAAACGGGAGATCGCAGGCGGCGGCGATGTCACGCAGACCGTCCGCCATGTCCTTGACCCCGATCAGGCCGATATCCGGGAACCCGTGCCGCGCCGCAAGCAGGGCCGATCCGCCAACCGTGAATGCCCGGAACCCCGCCCGGGCAATCAGACGCGCTGACAAGGCGTCATGCGCCAGCGCCGTCACCAGCGGGCGCTCGGCTGCCAGAGCCTCACGGATCGTCCCGCGTTTCATGGACGGTCACCCCGGCCAGCGACAGCTGAATGCAGCGCGTTACGTCGGAATTGCGGTACGGCAAAGGAAAGACAGAGGTCGTTACCCGTCGTCAGGGCCTGACCGACCAGATCCACATCAACGAGAACGTCATTGCCGCGCATCAAGCCAAATGCCGCGCGTTCAACGCCGACAGCGTTCCTGAAATAAAGCGCCCAGCGCGCATGGCCGCGAGCCCTCCCCGGGCATCCTCTCGTGGGGCATGCCTTGATTGCAATTTAGAGCCAATAAGATAGCGGGCTGCAAAGCAAATTTGCGCCGCTCGCATTCCAAAAACGAATGCATTAACGGCCAGATCGCCGCCTTAACACTGATTACGGCGGATCGGCCGTGCCGTCAGCGCAACCTAAGGCTGACCTCGGTTAGAGCGTCATCCAGGATGCTGACCAGGCGGTCAACTTCAGCTTCGCTGATCACGTAAGGCGGGCTGATCTGGATGTGATCACCGTTGTCTCCGGCGTTAATGCCCGGGACACCAGCGCCGACCAGCATGTTGCGCTCGCGCAGAGCGCGCACAAGCCGCGCCGTAAAGCCAAACTCCTTATTGAAGGGCTGGCGCGTCTTGCGGTCCGCGACAAACTCGAGACCCAGCAGCAGCCCCTGCCCGCGAATCTCGCCGATGGCTTCGTGTCGCTCTGCCAGCGTGTCGAGTTTGGCGCGCAGGGTCGCACCGATCACGCCCGGCCGCGTGAACAGATCTTCCCGCTGCATGATCTCGAACACCTTCAGGCCGGCGGCGCACGCCGACGGCGTCCCGCTGAACGTCAGACCGTGCACGAAACGCCCCGTGCCCTCGGCAAAGACCTCCCGCACCATCTCCGAGACCAGCATGGCGCCGAGCGGCGCATAGCCGCTGGCGATGGCCTTGCCCATGGTCAGCAGATCCGGCTCGACGTCCCAGCCGGTGATGGCGAAGGGTCTTCCGGTGCGGCCGTAACCGCAGAGCACCTCATCGGCCACGAACAGGATGTCGTAGCGGTCACAGATCTCGCGCACCCGGCGGTAATAGTCCCGGTGTGGCGTGAGGCCGGTTGCGGTCGTTCCGACGATGGGTTCGGCGAAAAACGCTGCTACCGTCTCCGGTCCCTCGCGGCGCACCAGCCGCTCCAGATCGTCGGCACATTGCAGCGTGCAGGTTCCGCGGTCGCGGCAGAAATCGCAGCGATACTCGTATGGCGGCGCCACATGGGACACCGGCAGAAGCATCGGCGAGTAGATCTGCTTCCAGGATGGACGGCCTGACAGCGACAACGTCGCGAGGGTGACACCGTGGTAGCTGTGCTGGCGGGCAATGGCCTTGTATTTCTGTGGCTTGCCGCGCTCGACGAAGTACTGGCGTGCCAGCTTCCAGGCGGACTCATTGGCCTCGGATCCGCCGGAGACAAAATACACACCCGCCATATTGGCGGGCGCGATACCCAGCAACGCCCGGGCGAGTTCCTCCTGCCAGGGATGGGTGAAGGTCGCGTTGTAGACAAAGGTCAATCTCTCGCCGGCATCGGCAAGAGCGCGAGCTATCTCGGTCCGGCCGTGGCCGATTCCCACCACCCCGGCGCTACCGTTCGCGTCGAGATAGCGACGCCCCGTGCTGTCCTCCAGATAGATGCCTTCGCCGCGCACGATGGTCGCCGGCTCGACGTTCAGGTCACGATAAAAAACGGCGGAGCGATTGGACATCAGGCGGCTTCCTGGACAAGGTGCCCTGGACCGGCGCTGCGCCAGCGCCGCGGCTCCGGCTCGAAACCCGGGGGGCGGACGGGGCTGCGCAGGTCACCGGCCGGCGGGACGGATCGCGATCCACGACGAGCGGGATCGGGAATGGGCACGGCATTCAGAAGCTGCCGCGTATAGGAATGTTGGGGATTGCCGATAATGGCGGCCCGCGGGCCGATCTCGACGATCTCGCCGAGGTACATCACGGCGATGCGATGACTGACCCGCTCGACCACGGCCATATCATGGGAGATGAAGAGATAGGCAAGATCGAGCTCTGCCTGCAGATCCATCATCAGATTGAGAACCTGAGCCTTGATCGATACGTCGAGGGCGGAGACCGCCTCGTCGGCGACGATCAGCTTGGGCGACAGGGCGAGGGCGCGGGCGATGCAGATACGCTGACGCTGGCCACCGGAAAATTCATGCGGCAGACGCTGCGCCGCATCGAGCGGCAAGCCGACTTTACGCAAAACGGCAGCCACATGGTCAGCGGCCTCTTTCCTGTCGGCCAGCCCATGCACCACGATCGGTTCGGCGATCGCCGCCCCCACCGTCTGGCGCGGGTCGAGGCTGGCAAAAGGATCCTGGAAGATCATCTGCATCCAGCGGCGGACCTGCTTCAAGCCGGTACGATCGAGAGTGCGCACGTCGCGCCCCTCGAACTCGATGCTGCCGGATTGCGGCTCAACCAGACGCAGGATGGAGCGACCGGTGGTGGACTTGCCGCAGCCGGATTCTCCCACCAGCGCCAGCGTCTCACCGGCAGCCAAAGCGAAGGATATGTTCTCAACCGCATGCACTCGCCCTACGACGCGGCGCAGCAGCCCTCCCCGGATATCAAAGCGGGTCGTCAGCCCGTCGACGCTCAGCAGTGGCTTCTCCGTCGGTGCCGGCGACTTCATCGGCAGCGCCGCGCTCTCGCTGGCGCCCGTGACCGGATCAATGACCGGTAACTTCTCTGGCAAGGGTTTGCCGTACATCGAACCCAGCGCCGGCACCGCGCCCAAGAGAGCGCGTGTATAGGGGTGCCGCGGGGCCCGGAACAGCTGCTCGACCGCGCCTTCCTCGACCTTGTCGCTGCGCCACATGACCAGCGCCCGGTCGGCGATCTCCGCCACCACGCCCATGTCGTGGGTAATGAAGAGGACGGACATGCCCTCTTCCGCCTGCAATTCCCGGATGAGGGCGAGGATCTGGGCCTGGATCGTGACATCCAGGGCCGTGGTGGGCTCGTCGGCGATCAGTACCTTCGGACGGCAGCTCAGCGCCATGGCGATCATCACGCGTTGGCGCATGCCGCCGGAGAACTGATGGGGATAGTCCCGGATACGCTCGCGTGCCGCCGGAATGCGAACCCGTTCGAAGATACGGATCAGCTCGGCGTCGGCCTCCGCTCCGGCCAGGCCGCGGTGGTAGCGCAGCGTCTCCCGGATCTGGAAGCCGACCGTGAGCACCGGGTTCAGGCTGGTCATCGGCTCCTGGAAGATCATGGCGATCTCGTTGCCGCGCACCTGCGGCATCTCGTCCTCCGGGATCGCCATAAGATCACGGCCCCCAAGGACGACCGAGCCGCGCACCCGCCCGTTGGGCGGGATCAGCCGCATCAGGGAGAGGGCCGTGACGCTCTTGCCGGAACCCGACTCGCCCACAATGGCCAGGGTCTCGCCGCGCATCAGGTCGAAGCTGATACTGTTGACGGCGGTCCGCCACGCACCGCCGGTCATGAACGACGTGTGCAGCTGCGCGACGGACAGGACAGGCCCCGTCATGGCCTAGACCTCGTCCTTCAGCTTGGGATCCACGGCATCGCGCAGGCCGTCGCCCAGGAGGTTGAGCGCCAAGATGACCAGCAGGATGGCCGCGCTCGGCATCAGCGCCAGCCAGGGGCTGTCGAGCAGGTTCTCGAAGCCCTCGCGGATCATGCCGCCCCAGGTCGGCGTGGGCGGCTTGACGCCAAGCCCGATGAAGGCCAGCGACGCCTCGGTGCGGATGGCATTGGCCAACCACAGCGAGCCCATCACCAGGATCTCCGAAAAGATATTCGGCAGGATATGCAGCCCGACGATGCGCAGGTCGGAGAAACCCAGCGAGCGGCAGGCATCGACGAAGTCGCGCTGCTTCAGCGCCAGTGTCGGCGCCCGGGCGATGCGCGCGAAAGGCGGAATCGAAGTCAGCGCGATGGCGATGATGATGTTGGTGGTCGAGGCCCCCAGCATCGCGACGATCATCAGACCGAGAATCAGGTTGGGAAACGCCAGCAATGCGTCCATGGCCTGCATCAGCAGCGCATCGACCCGGCCGCCATACCAGCCTGCGACGATGCCGATCAGCGAGCCGATGAGCATGGCGGCTGCGGTGGAAACGAGACCGATGACCAGCGAGATCCGCGCGCCGTAGAGCAGCCGGGCGTAGATATCGCGGCCGTAACTGTCGGTGCCCAGCCAATACTCGGCACTCGGCCCTTGCAGCCGGGCGATCAGATCCTGCTCATAGGGATCGTGTGGGCTGATGACCGGCGCCAGAACAGCCGCGGCAAGGATCAGCAGGAAGAGGATCAGCCCCACCCAGGACGTGCGGTTCGTATTGAACGCGCGCACGAGCGCCGTCGACCAGCGTGCCGGTGCCGCTGGCCTCACGACGGCATTCTCGACCGAGACAGTCACGACAGCTTCACCCGCGGATCAGCGAGGCCGTAGGCGATGTCGGTCAGTACGTTCACCGATACAACGATGAGCGTATAGATGACCATCATGCCCTGCAGCATGGTGTAGTCGCGCTGGTTGAGGGCGCCGACGATCAGCTTGCCCAGGCCCGGCCGGCTGAAGACGATCTCGGTCATCACGGAGTTGCCGATCAGGATGCCGAGATAGAGCCCGACCACCGTGATGACGGGGATGAGGGCGTTGCGCAGCGCGTGACGCCAGACGACGGCATTCGCCGGCACGCCCTTGGCCCGGGCGGTGCGCACATAGTCCTCGGACAGCACCTCCAGCATCGCCGAGCGGGTCACACGGGTGATGTAGGCCGCCATGATCAGCCCGAGATTGAGCGCCGGCAGAGCGATGGACTGGAACCACGCCGCAAGGCTGCCGGTGCGCGCGCTGATCACCGGGAAGACCGGGATCAATATGGCGAAGGCCAGCAGCAGGATGACGGCCAGAACGAAAGGAGGAAACGACAGGCCGAAGAGCGAGATCAGCCGGGTCACGTAGTCGGGCATGCGGTTGCGGTTGACCGCCGCCCAGACGCCCAGCGGCACGCCAATCAGCGTGCCGAGCAGCAACGACACCAGCGTCAGCTCGATGGTCCAGGGCAGGACCTTGAGCACCTCCTCGATGACCGGGCGGCCGGTGGCCATCGAGTTGCCCCAGTTCCCCTGCAGCGCGTTGGCCACGAACTCGACGTATTGCTCGCCGATCGACCTGTCCAGGCCGAGACGCACGCGAAGCGCCTGGGCCGCCTGCTCATTGGCGAGATCGCCAAGGATCACCTGGGCCGGATCGCCGGGCACGATCCGGACCAGGACGAAGACCATGGTCAGGACGACGAACCCGGTCAGCAGCGAAAGGGCGAGCCGCCGGACGAGAAAAGACGTCATGCGCCAGTGTTAAACGAAAAGAGGGATGACGTCTCTGTCCGGCGGCTCCCGGCAATCAGCGGACGAAGCGCGATTTCTCCGTGAGCTGGGGAACCAGGTTGAGCGAGCCCTTGAGGTTGTAGCCGAGATCGAAACTGTCCTTCCAGGCCCAGAGGACCAGCGATTCGACCAGCGGCACGGCGCAGACATCAGCCAGCGCCTTCTCCTGCGCCGCCTTCCACAGAGCTTTCTGCTTCGCCACGTCCGGTTCGCTGCGGGCCGCCTCGATCTCCTTGTCGGCCACCGAGCAGTGGGAGAAGTTGGTCAACGCCGTCGGCGTGTTGACAGTCGCGCGCGAGTGGAAGAACTGAGTCAGGTAGACATCGGCCACCGGGAAGCGCGCCGCCTGGTAGAGCGTCACGGCCGACACATCCTTGCGGATCTGGGCGTGGTAGGTCGGATGGTCGACCGTCTCCAGCTCCAGGTTGATGCCGGCGCGGCGGAGCTGCCCCTGCACGGCCTCGGCGATGCGCAGCAGCGCCGGGTGCGTCGACTGCACCGACTTCACGGTGATGCCGTTGGGATGGCCGGCTTCGGCCAGCAGGCGCCGCGCGCGCTGCGGGTCGTATGGAATCTCCAGCTTCACACTGCCGAGATTGCCGTCCGGAATGACCGAGACAGGCTCGCGGTTGCCCTCGGCGCCGAGGAACTGGGCCAGCGCCTTGCGGTCCACCGCATAGAGGAAAGCCTGACGCACGCGCAGATCGTCGAGCGGCTTGATGGCCATGTTGAGATAGAAGTTGCTGAGCTCCGCCGGCTCCATGGCCACGAGCTTTACGCCGCTCGTCGCGCGCATGCGCTTGGCCCAGGCGTCGGTCTGCTGACCGAACATCAGGTCCACCTCACCGGACTGGAAGGCGAGATCGCGCGTCGCATCGGACGGGATGTAGCGCTGGGTCACCGTCTCGAGAAGCGGCGCGCCGCGGAAGTACTGCTTGTTCGCCGTCAGCTTGACGAACTGCTGCGGCTGATACTCCACGAACATGAACGGGCCCGTGCCGATGGGCTTGCGGAGGAAGTTGGCGCCCATCTCCTCGGCCGCCTTCTTGCAGACCATCATCCCGCCGTGAAAATTCGACACGAGGCCGAGCAGGCTCGGGATGGGGTTCTTCAGGCGGACGCGCAGCGTGCTCTTGTCCGTCGCTTCGACCGAATCGACCACCCCGAAGTCCGCGGCAAAGATGGAGGTGTCCTTGTTGCCGGCACGCTTCAGCGAGTAGGCCGCGTCCTCGGCGGTGAATTCCCCGTAGCCGCCGTGGCATTGCACGCCACCACGGATCTTGAAGGTCCATTCGGTGCCGTTGGCGTTGTGCGTCCAGCTCTCCGCCAGATCGGGCTCGATGAAATCGGGGCTCGACTCACCCGGCCGGATGCGGACCAGGGCATTGAACACCCAGTTCAGCAGCCCCTTGTCGGCGCCGGCCGCGCTCTGATGGGGATCGAGCTTGCCGGCATCGGCCACGGCCGCGCCCACGACCAGATCCTTCTTCTGGGCCATCGCCGGCGACGTCGCCACCAGCGCGGCCAAACCCACTACGGCTGCAACCTTCTTCATCTCTCCCCTCCTGCCTCGCTATTTCCATTTAACGGAATTTAGTTTCCGATTAATGATATTTGTAGACACCCGCACCGACATGGGTCAAGGTGAATCGAGGCTTCTATCAGCGACGATGTGGATATGAAGAAAAACAAAGTCCGCTCAACGAAATCAGCGCCGATCCGCGGCGATCATCAGAACATCGGCCGCGCCACGCTGGTGCTGTCGGCCCTCGCCGAGGCCGCGGCGGAGGGGCTGCGGCTGATCGACGTCGTGCGTGCCACGGGCCTGGGGAACGCCACGATCCACCGCGTCCTCTCGGGGCTCGTCGCCCACGGGCTGGCCGAGCATGACTCCGAGACCGGCCGTTTCTTCCTGGGCATGCGGCTCGTCGCCTGGGCCTCGGTGTCGTCCGAGCGCTTCGGCCTGGCCCGCTGGATAGAACCGGCCCTCGCACGCCTCGCGCAGCGCACCGGCGACACGGTCTATCTGACGTCGCGCGTGGGCGACGAGGCCGTGTGCACCGCCAAGCGCGAAGGGGCGTTTCCGATCAAGGCTCTCACCCTCAAGCTCGGCGACCATCGCCCTCTGGGCGTGGGCACGGGCAGCCTTGCCCTCCTCGCCTTCCTGTCGGATGCCGAGGTCGACCGGATCCTCCGCACCCAGGCCGACAAGCGTACCGGCTTCGCCATCGACGAGCCGACCCTGCGCGAACAGGTGTCGGCCACGCGCCGCATCGGCTACGCCTTCAATGACCTGCACGTGTTCCCCGGCCTTGGCACGATCGCCGACATGGCCGGCATCGCCCTGCCCATCTGCCGGCAGGACGGCCGGCCCTTTGCGGCCATCAGCGTGGTCGCCATCTCCTCGCGCATGCAGTCGCCGCGCCGCGAGAACATCGTCGCCAGCATGCGGCAGGAGATCGCCGAGATCGAGGCACGGCTGCGTGGCGAGAATGCCGCCGCGCCGGCAACCAGCGCCGCTGGCGCGCCCGATCTCTAGATCATCCCGCGTCATGTCCGAGCCGATCCTTTACGTGAACGGTGAATTCGTGCCGCAATCCGAGGCGAAAATCTCGGTCATGGACCATGCCGTGCTCTACGGCGACGGCGTGTTCGACACGGCCGTGGCCTGGAACGGCCGCCTGTTCAAGCTCGATGCCCATATCGAACGCTTCTTCCGCTCGATGCAGGCCATTGCGCTCGAGCCGCCGGTCAGCCGTGCGGAGTTGCGGCAGCTGGCCCGGGAAGCCGTCCGGCGCAACGGGCTGCAGAACGCCTATGTCAAATGGATCGCCACGCGCGGCCACAACGGCAAGCCGCTCATGGATCCGTCAGGTTGCATTCCCAACCTGATCATCATCACGCAGCCCTACATCCACCGCTATCCCGACGGCCGCGCCGAGGCGGGCATCCGGGTCAAGACCGTCGCCATCCGCCGCCCGCCGGGGCAGGTCCTCGACGCGCACATCAAGAGCCTGAACTACCTCAACCTCATCCTGGCCAAGATCGAGGCGAAGGCCGCGAATGTCGACGAGGCGCTGCTGCTCGATATTCACGGCCGGGTCTGTGAAGCCCCCGGCTACAACGTGTTCGTGGTCCGCGACGGCGTCCTCCTCACCCCCGACCACGACATCCTCGACGGCATCACCCGCCAGTCGGTGATCGAACTCGCCACGGCGCGCGGCATCACGGTGAAAGCCGGAGCCGTCGAGCTCTATGACATCCACACGGCCGACGAAGCGTTCTTCTGCAGCACGGCGGGCGGTCTCGTACCGGTGCGCGAGATCGACGGACGCCGGATCGGCGACGGCACACCGGGCCCGGTCTTCACCGCGCTGACCAAGGCCTACCGCGACCTTCTGGCTTCCGAGCGCTACGGCACGCCGGTCTAAGACACCGAGACGGCGCTGACGGCCTGAGTCGTCTGCCCTTTGCTTGACCCTCTGCGATACTCTGGCATTTCAAAGGTTTGTGTCGGCTGCCGCGGCTGCACGCAGCAGACGAATGTCGCTTACACGACAGCCCCTTACACAACGCCCTGCTAAAACGACCAGCAAGCGGCGGTGAACTATCCGCTGGAAACACTCGAGCAACGAGCGGGTCATGGGCGTCATTGTAGGATCAGGCGACTACACCTATCGCGCCTGCGAGACCTGGGCGAAGCTGCCGCCCGATATGATCCTCGGCGACGTCGCCGCCGTCGGGGTCGACAGTAATGACCGGGTCTACGTCTTCAACCGCTCCGCGCACCCGATGCTGGTCTTCGACCGGGACGGCAATTTCCTGAAATCCTGGGGCGAAGACATCTTCAAGCATCCTCATGGCGTCAGCATGGGGCCGGACGACACGATCTACTGCACTGACGATCATGACCACACAGTCCGAAAGTGCACGCTCGAGGGCAAGGTGCTGCTGGAGATCGGCATCCCCAACAGGCCGCAGCCCTTCATGAGCGGCCTTCCCTTCAACCGCTGCACACACACGGCCCTGTCACCCGCCGGCGATATCTACGTCACCGATGGATACAGCAACGCCTGCGTGCACAAATACTCCCCCAGCGGCAAGCATCTGATGTCCTGGGGCCGCTCCGGACGCGGACCCGGGGAGTTCAACCTGCCGCACAATGTCACCTGCGATGCCGACGGCTATGTCTATGTGGCGGACCGGGAGAACCACCGCATCCAGGTGTTCGACGGCAACGGCAGGTACGAGGCGGAATGGAGCAACGTCCATCGCCCCAACGGCCTGTTCATGCCGCCGGGCAAATGCCCGATCTGCTATGTCGGCGAGATCGGTCCGTATTTCGCCTTCAACCGCGGTGCGCCCAATCTCGGTCCCCGTGTCTCGGTCCTGGACAACAAGGGCAACGTTCTGGCGCGGCTGGGCAAGGACCCGCTCGCCGGCAACGAGCCGGGAAAATTCCTGGCGCCGCATTCGGTCATGGCCGACCGGCACGGCGATCTCTATGTCGGCGAGGTCGCCGTCACCGGCTGGCCATCGCTATTCCCCGGCGTGCCTCAACCCCGCATCCTGCGCAGCATCCAGAAGTTCATCCGGGTGCCGGCCGGCACGACGTCCTGAGCACACCGCGACCTATCACGGCATCAGCCGCCCGCCATTGACGTCGATCACCTGACCGGTGACGTAACCGCTCATCGCCGTCGAGGCCAGGAACAGGCACGCCCCCGCGCATTCCTCCGCCACACCCAGCCGCTTCACCGGGATTGTCTGGCGCACCGATTCCAGCCGCTCCTTCGAGGTGTTGTCGTGGAAGCGCGTGAGAATGAGGCCTGGAGCCACCGCATTGGCCCGGATGCCGTCGGCTGCAAACTCCGTCGCCATGCCGCGCGTCAGGGAGTGCACGGCCGCCTTGCTGGCCGCGTAGAGGGCCGAGCCCGGGGCACCACCGTTCCGCCCGGCGATCGAGCCGATATTGATGATCGAGCCGGTTTTCGCCGCCTTGAGAGACGGAAGGGCGGCGTGGGTCACGGCCAGGATCGAGCGGATATTGAGGCTCACCACCTCGTCGAACACCGCGTCCGAGTACTCCGCCAGCTTCACCGGCTTGACCAGCCCGCCCGCGTTGTTCACCAGCACGTCGATGCCGCCGAGCGCCTTCACCGTTTGCTCGACGAGCGACGCCGCATCGCCGGGTTTGCGCACGTCGCCGGAAACGAGCGCAACCTTGCCCCGGCTCGTGCCCAGTTCCCTGGCCAGAGTGCGCGCGGCTGCCTCGCCGCTGAAATAATGTATGGCGACGTCCGACCCATGCTCATGGAAGCTGCGGGCGATGGCGGCGCCGATACCGTTGCTGCCGCCGGTCACCAGAACACGCCGGCCTTTGAGATCATCAAGCATCATGGTGGGTCTCCTTCGTCAACCGGGGTTCCGCAGGGCATTGACGGCCTTCCAGTCGATCGTCAGTCCGAAGCCCGGCGCCTCGGACAGATAGACCCGGCCGCCGCGATGCACGGCCCCGCCGTCAAAGATGCGGTGGTGGATGGGATGCAGACGGTCATCGCCTACGGACTCCGCGGCATAGGCCGCATCACCGAAAGCGGAGGCAATATGCGCCTGGATATGGGCGGCCGAATGCGGCGCAATCAGCACGCCCTTCGCCTGCGCGTGCCGGCCGATGCGCATGGCCTCGCTGAAGCCACCATAGCGCGTGCAGTCGAACTGCACGTAGCGGACGGCGCCTGAGTCGATGAATTCGCCCACGGTGTGGCGATGCCATTCGCGTTCGCCATGCGCCAGCGGGATGCTGACCGACTTGGCCAGCGTCACGAAATCCGAGGGCTGGAGATACCAGTGCAGCGGTTCCTCGAGCCAGAAGATGTCGAACGGCTCGACCTCGCGGGCGAAGCGGATGCAGGTCTCCACGTCGTAAGGTGCGTTCATATCCAGCATCAGCTGGATATCGGGGCCGATCGCCTGCCGCACGGCGCGGGCGCGGGCGACCTCGTCGGCGAGAGAAAGGGCGCCCGTCTTCAGCTTTACCGCCCTGAACCCCTTGGCGACATAGCCGGCGAGCTCGTCGGCGCAGGCCAGCGGCGAACCGCCTTCGACGTAGAAGCCGCCGACCGCGTAGGTGAAGACATCGGTGCGCGTGCTGCCCAGAAGGCGGAACACCGGTTTGCCCGCGGCCTTGCCGGCGATATCCCACAGCGCGATATCGATACCAGCGAGCGCCGCCATGAACTGCGGGCGTTGGTTGCGCGGCAGCGGCGGCGGCAGCCCGTCCCAGCCGCCAATGCCGCCGGGTCGCGGATGGGTGACGGAGAACAGCTTCTCCCAGATCCCGTCAATGTCTCGCGGGTCCATCCCCTTGATGATGCCGCCCAGTTCCTGCAACAGCTTGCAGACCACTGCCTGTGGCCCCGTGGAGACCTCCCCCACCCCGACGACACCCTCGTCGGTACGGATCTCGACGAGAACCAGTTCCGCCTTGCGGAAGGGCTCATGCGCCGTCCACACCACCCGCTCGAAGGGCACCGCCAAAGGATGAACGATGGTTTCGACGATCTTCATGGCGAGACGATCGGCGGGCGCGGGCGCTCCGGAATCACGATCCGGTCGGCTTCCCGGATGCTCGTTCCGGCGAGGAAGGCGAGCATGTTGTCGAAGGAATGGCGCGCCATGATGGCGATGTCGTCCATCAGGCTGCCCGCCGAATGGGGCGTGAGAACGACGCTGTCGAGGTCGCGCAGCGCCGATCCCGGGCGCAGCGGCTCCTCGGCGAAGACGTCGAGGCCGGCGCCCGAAAGCTGGCCGCTGCGCAGCGCGTCAACAAGGTCGTCTTCGACGACCAGCTCGCCCCGCGCGACGTTGATCAGGACGGCGCCGCGCTTCATCCGGGCCAGCTGCGCGCGCCCGATCAGGCCCCGGTTGGCCTGCCCGCCCGGGCAATGCAGGGAGACGACGTCGCTGCGGCCCAGCAGCTCATCGAGCGGAACATAGGACGCGCCAAACTCGACTTCATTCGCAAGGCGCCCACCGCGCTTGTGATAGAGCACCGCCGCCTTGAAGCCCTGCAGCTGACGGGCCAAGGCTTTGCCGATATTACCGAAACCGACGATGCCCACGGTCTTGCCGAATAGCCGCTGCGAGATCGGCCGCAGTTCGGACGGGATCCAACGGCCGGCGCGCAGGGTGCGATCGGCCATCACCACCCGGCGCATCACCGTCAGCATCAGGGTCAGCGCATGCTCGGCGATGGTATCCGCATTCGCCCCGGCCGTGATGGCGACCGTGATGCCATGGCGCGACGCGGCCTGGGTGTCGATCTTCTCGTAGCCCGTGCCCCATTTCTGGATGAAGCGCAGCCGCGCCGCGCGGCCCATCATCGCATCGGTGACCGGAGCCACGGTCAGGAGAATGTCGATCCGCGCCAGGGCCTCTTCCGTCAGCTGCCCGTCCGGCGCAAACGACAGATCGAAATAGGGTGGCGCGACCTGGCGGATCACCGTCTCGGCCACCGGGTCGAAGACAAAGCCGGTGCAGGCGACCTGGATACGGCCGGTCACGGCGCGCTTCGCGAGGGGTGCACGACATGCGGCCCCAGATCGGCGACACGCGGGCAGCCGATATAGCCCATGTTCTTCTCGAACTGGGCGGCTAGCAGGTTGAGCACTTTGGCGGCCCCCGCCTGCCCGGCGGTGGCGATGCCGTAAAGCGTGGCGCGACCGATCAGCACGGCTTTGGCTCCCAGCGCCAGCGCCTTGACGATGTCGCTGCCCTGCCGCACGCCGCTGTCGAGCAGCACGGCCGCACGGTCGCCGACGGCGGCGACCACCTCCGGCAGCACGTCGATGGTCGCCGGCGCGCTGTCCAGCGCCCGGCCGCCGTGATTGGAGACGACGACGCCGTCGGCGCCCTGATCCACGGCGCGGCGCGCATCGTCGCCCGTCAGGATGCCCTTCACGACGAGGGGGCCCGGCCATATCCGGCGGACCCGGCCGATGGTCTCCCAGGTCATGGTGATGCTGTTTTTCGGGCCGCGCGTCGTCGCGGTGGTGATGCGGTGCCGATATTTTTCGGGGAAGTTCGCGTGGTGGGGCATTCCGGTCGTCAACAGATATCGCCCCATGACCCCAGCCAGCCAGCGGGGATGCAGCGCCATATCGGCAATGAATCGGGCGTTGAGCGAGATGGGATCGGTGAAGCCGTTACGGTCGTTGAACTCGCGCGTACGACCCAGTGCCGTGTCAACGGTGACGAAGAGAACCTCGAATCCCAGCCCCTTCGCCCGCTCCACCATCTGGAAAGCGAGGTCCTCCTCCTCCCAGATATAGAACTGGAACCACCGCCGGCCCCCGGCCTGCCGGGCGATCGTCTCGATCGAGGTGATCGAGTTGGCCGTGAGAGTGAACGGGATGCCGGCTTCCGCCGCCGCCCGCGCCAGCGCCAGCTCGCCCTGGTACCAGCACAGGCCCGCGATGCCCGTCGGGGCGATCACCACCGGCAGGGGGATGCGCTTGCCGAACAGCTCGGTTCCCATATCGCGACGGCTGAGATCGACCATGACGCGCTGGCGCAGCTTGATGCGCTCAAAAGCCGCCATGTTTTCGGCCAAGGCCAGATCGCGCTCGGCACCGCGGTCGACGAACTCGAACAGCGCCCTGGGCAGATGGCGGCGCGCGGCCTCGCGCATATCCGCAAGATCATAGCATCGGTCGAGCCGGCTCATGTCGTCACCGGCTCAGTCGGTCTCATAGACGGTCTGCTGCGCCCGCTTGTTGATCCGGTGCTGCGAGACGAGAGACCAGAAGAACATGATTGCCGCCAGCACTACGCAGATCGCCGAGACGGGGTGCATGAAGATGTCGAGATAGGACCCGTCTGACAGGGTGAGACCGGCACGCAGGCTTTTCTCCGTGATCGGGCCGAGCACGAAGCCGATGACGAAGGCGCCCAGCGAGAAGCCGGTCTTGTCCATGGCGAAGCCGACAATCGCGAAACCCAGCATCACGAACACGTCGAAGACGCGGTTGTTCTCAGCGAACGCGCCGATCACGCAGAACAGCAGGATGACGGGGAAAAGGTACCACACCGGCACGGTCGTGAGCTTGGCGAGGTAGCGGATCCCGGCCGTCATGATGACGAACAGCACGAAATGCGAGATCAGGCACGACGCGAAGATGATGTAGACGATTTCCGGGTGGTTGGTGAACAGCATCGGCCCCGGCTGCAGCCCATGAATGACCAGCGCCGCCAGCAAAAAAACGTCGGTGACGCTGCCGGGAATGCCCATGGCGATCATGGGGATCAGCGCCCCGCCGACCGTCGCGTTGTTGCCGCACTCCGACGCGACAATACCTTCGGGATGGCCGGTGCCGAACTTCTCCGGCGTTTTCGACAGTGTCTTGGCGACCGTGTAGGACAGCAGCGAGCCGACGGTGGCGCCGATGCCCGGCATGATGCCCACCCACGTGCCGATCAGGGAGGAGCGGATCAGATTCCACTTCTGCTCCTTCCATTCCTGCAGCTTGATCCACATGCTGCCGGCCGTGGCCGGCACAGCCTCGACCTTGCGCTCGATGTCGATGACGTCCGACAGGACCTGCGCGACGGCGTAGGCACCGATAAGCACCGAGAGAGTCGAGAATCCGGCGTCGAGATCGTGGAAGCCGAAGGTCAGCCGCAGCGCCCCGGTCGACGGGTCGGTTCCCGGCATCGACACCAGAATGCCGAGCAGGCCGGCAACCAGCCCCTTGATGATCGAGCCCTGCCCCAGAGCCGCGATCAGCACCAGCGCCATAAGCACGAGGGCGAGAATGTCGAAAGGCCGCAGCTGCGCGGCGATATCGGAGAGCGGATAGGTCAACGCGACCAGCGCCACCCACGACACGAGGCCCCCGAATAGGGCGGCGCCCACGGCATAGCCCAGGGCCCGCCCCGGCTGGCCCTTGCGGGCCATGGGATTGCCGTCGAAGGTGGTGACGATCGACGACGGCTCACCGGGGATACGCAGCAGGATGGCCGTCACCAGACCGCCGGCGATGGCGCCGACATACATCGACACCATCATGGTGAGCGCGTTGTTGGCGGTCATGTAGAAGGTCATGGGCAGCAGCAGCGCAATGCCCATGGCGCCGGTCACGCCGGGGATCGCACCGAGGATGACGCCGAGCAACGTCCCGCCGACCAGGAAGAACACCGTGTTCGGCAGGAGGACCGCGATCGACGCGTTGAGCAACCCTTCCATCGGTTACCGGCCTGCCGCGCGCGTCGTCATGGGAGATCGACCCCGAAGACACTGCCGAACAGATAGGTAAGCCCGAACCCGAAGGCGATGGAGCACGCGGCCGCCGGTACGATGATCGCCCGCTCACCCCTCTTGATCGAGAGGATGGAAGCGAACAGCGTCAGCGACGCAATCATTCCGAACGGCAGGCGAAAATAGAGTAGGATCGAGCAGATCACGGCATAGACGAAGATGATGAAAGCCAGCCAGGGCCGGCGCTCGAAATTTTCTGCTGCAGCTTCCTCAGGCGACAGGCGCTTCGGCGGAGGCGGGCGCGTCAGCAGAGTCTGCAGGATCGCCACCAGGCAAAGCACGATGATGGCTACGGCCACCATCCGCGGCATCGTGCCTGAGCCGAGGGGATCGTATCTTCCCGGGCGATATTTCAGTGCGTCCCAGTAAATCAACCCCGAGGCGCCGATGATCGCAGCACAGACGCCGATATCGTAAAGTCTCTTTCTCATCCGCGCTGGCAAAGAGCCTCGGTCCTATGCTTGCCGCCTGCAGGGGACGAGCCCTGCAGGCAAGGCCGCGTGCGCTTACGGCTTCATGTCCTTGGTCATCGGCCGGAAACGCTCGAGATCGGCCGCGAGGTGATTCCGGAGAGCCTGACCGGTCTTGATGTCGATCGCGGCCCCCAGCTTCTCCCGATATTCCTTCTGCACGAACTCGCTCGACAGCGCCTTGGTGAAGGCCTGGGCCAGGACCGCAATGCGATCCGCCGGTGTTCCCTTCGGGGCGTAGAGGTTGTGCTCGTTGCAGAACACGGCGTCGTAACCGAGCTCCTTGGCGGTCGGCACGTCGGCGATGGCCGGGTCCCGCTTATCCGAGAGAACGGCCAGCGGCTTCAGACCGGCTCCGCGATAGGCAACGATCTCGCCGATGCCGAAATTTCCGACCTGGATCACCTTGCCCTTCAGGCCGGCGAAGCTCTCGGCCGCACCGCCGATCTGCACCTTCTTGAAGTCGGCGCCGGGGGTACCCTTCTCCATGGCCGCAATGGCCATGTGATTGGCGCTGCCGATGTTGCCGCCCCAGACGATGGTGCGCGGCTTGGCCTTCGCTTCGTCCATCAGCTGCTTGTAGGTGGTGTGCGGGCTGCCGTCGAAGACCCCCGCCACCATGCACTGGGAGTTGATCGAGATCACCGGCTCGAAATGCTGCAGCCCGAAGTCGCTGATCCCGGCCGCTTCCTGGATGAGCAGGGCCGCCTGATGGATGAGGATCGTGTAGCCGTCCGCCGGAGCGTCCTTCACCTGGCGTGCGCCGATGGAACCTCCGGCCCCACCGACATTCACCGCCGCCAACGGCTGGGGCAGCAGCTTGTTCTGCTCGATGGTCATCTGCAGGATGCGGGCAGAAGAGTCGGTCCCGCCGCCGGGGTTGTAAGGGATGATCCAGCGGATGGGCTTGTTCGGATACTCCTGGGCCGACGCGATGCTCGAGCCCAGGATGAGAGAAAGAGCGGCGAGGGCGTAGCCGAAGCTCTTGTTAACGGTCATCTTTTCTCCTCCCTTTTGAGGCGGTGCGGAGCGCGTATTAAGAGGCCGCGACGCGACGACGACGCGTTCCCGTTTTGTTGATGACAACTGATCTGGCCCCCGCCCGTCTGTCGCCTACCTGACAAGTGCGGGAGAGTCTTGCCGCGGGGCGGCAGGCGGTGGGCATCGAACCCTTTCCCGCCCTATCCGTCGCTACCGTGAAGCGGCACGAACAGACGCCGTCCATCCCGTCTTATGGCGCCCGACTTCTCCAGCGCCACGAGCAGGGTGGTCACGCTTTGCCGGGAGGCGCCCACCATGTCGGCGATCTCCTGGTGGGTGATATGCCCTTCAACCTCGACTTCGCTGCTATGTCGAGCGCCGTAGAGATTGGCGAGGTGGCGGACCGCCATCAGGATTTTCTCCTCCAGCGTCGGCTGCGCGAGGATACGAATCACCTTCTTCAGCTGCTCGCCCTTGAACTCGGTGATGGCCAGAACGCAGTACGTCGCGCGCGCCGATCCGTTGACGAACGCCAGAAAATCCGCGCGGCGGATGCGCAGCGCGCGGCAGTCGCTGAGAGCCTGGGCCGTCCAGGAATGACGGCCCGACCAGGCCGTGCAGCCATGCGCGCCAACGACCATGCCCTCGCGGTAGTACAAGGCCGTGAGGGCGCTGCCGGCGTCGTTGATGTAGAGAACTTTGACAGTGCCGGTCATGATGATGAAGAGCGCGTCCGACGCATCGCCCTGGTGATAGAGGAACTGCCCCTTCTTCACCTGCTTTTCCGTGGCGCAGGCGAGCAGTCGCTCCCGCTCCTGCGGCTCCAGCATGTTCAAGATGCGCGGGTAGCGATCGTCGTGCGAGCCGTTCAGCGCCACGCCCGCCGCCGCGGCTCGCGCCGGAGCGATCCTGACGCCCGTCCGCGCCCGCCCGACGGCGGCCGGCCCTGTATGAAGTCGCACCATGTCCTGACGCTGCCTCGCGGGACGCTGTGGCGATGAGACTACCACTGTCAGCCGGCTTTTGCGTAACGCCTGGCGTCACGCGCCTCGGGAGCCGAGGCCAGAAGCCTCCGCTCCACGATCGCGGCCTCGCCCAGGATCCAGTCTTCGAAAGCCCGCAAGCACTCCGACTTTTCGCGATGAGGATGGATCGCCATGAAATAGGCGCGCCGGGTGGTGACCCGGAGATCGAAGGGCGCGACGAGGCGGCCGGTCGCCAGATCGTCCTCGACGAACGCCCACTGTGCGATCATGACACCAAGCCCGTCGATAGCCGCCTGATAGGCCAGTGCCGCGTTCTCGAACTTCAGGCCCCGGTTGCCGTCAATCTGCTCGACATGCGCGGCGGCAACCCAGGCCGGCCAATCGGACGGGCGGTTGAGCGAGCACAGCAGTACGTGCTTTTCCAGATCGGCGGGCTTGCGAAGCTTCGGCCCGCGCTGCACCAGGCCGGGCGCGCAGACCGGCAGCAGGATCTCGCTGAGCACGCGGCGGTAGCCCGGCCCCGACGGCGGCTCGGGCCACGAATAGATGCCGATATCGACGTCCTCGCGATCGAAATCGGCATTGGCGTGCGAGGTGGTGATCTGCACGTCGATACTTGGATGCTGGGCGTGAAACCGCACCAGACGCGGCACCAGCCAGCGCATGGCAAAGGTCGGCGGCAGCTTCAGCCTGAGCCGGTTGTCGTCGGGGCTGCGCTTCAGTTGCGCGGCCCCTGACTCCAGAAGATCGAAGGTGCTCTTGACGACGTTGAAGAAGGCTTTTCCCTGCGGGGTCAGCTCGACACCGCGGTGCACGCGCGCAAACAGCTTCACCTGCAGCCATTGCTCGAGACAGGAGATATGGCGGCTCACCGCCCCCTGCGACACGCATAACTCCGCGGCCGCGAGCGTGAAGCTGCCATTCCGGGCCGACGCCTCGAAGGCGCGAGCCGCATTGAGCGGCGGAAGTTTCCTCCTCATCCCTGCCATCTAATTTTGTAATGCAAAACATGAGTTAAACGGCGTTGCAAGTCAATCGATCGGGCCGCAGCCTTGAGCATGGAACAAAGGGCATGCCGGGTTTCCGGCTGCACCGGGACGGCCAGGCTAAGCCCCCGACTCAACTAATAAATTCATACGAGGAGGAAACTGAAATGGCCTACCAGGACACAGTTCGTTCAGTCACACGGCGGGCGGTCTTCACGGCGCTCGGCCTTGCGACACTGACGATGCTCGGCGCCGGCGTCGCCCACGCCCAGAGTTATCCCAACAAGCCGATCAAGCTGATCGTTCCCTGGCCGCCCGGCGGCGGCGTTGATACCTCGGCGCGCCTGATCGCGGAGCCCCTGTCCCAGCGCCTGGGTCAGCCGATCGTCATCGAGAACAAGCCCGGCGCCGCCGGCAACATCGGCACCGCCCTCGCCGCCAAGGAACGGCCTGACGGCTACACGCTCCTCCAGGGATCGTTGTCGCCCAATGCGGTCAATCCGCATCTCTACAAGAGCCTGGGCTTCGACCCGGTGAACGACTTCGAATTCGTCTCGCGCGTCTACACCGTGCCGAGCTTCCTGGTAGTGCCGGCCACGTCGACGGCGAAGTCCGCCCAGGAACTCGTCGCGATGGCGAAGAAGGATCCCGGCAAGCTCAATTTCGGTTCGGGCGGCGTCGGCTCGTCGCAGCACCTCTTCGGCGTCATGTTCAACAAGGCGGCAGGCGTCGACGTCATCCACGTTCCCTACCGCGGAACCAGCCCCGCCGAGGCCGCGCTGGTCGCCGGCCAGATAGACTTCATGCTCAATCCGCCGACGGCCCTCGCCTTCGTCTCGGCCGGCAAGCTGAAGGCGCTCGGCGTCGCTTCGCCCGAGCGCAGTTCCGCCCTGCCCGATCTGCCCACGCTCGACGAGCAGGGCATCAAGGGCGTTTACACCTCCACCTTCTACGGCGTCATGGCCCCGGCCAAGACACCAAAGGAGATCGTCGACCGCCTGAACAAGGAGATCCTCGCCATCCTTCAGACTCCGGAAATGAAGGACCGTATGGCCAAACTGGCGGCCGATCCCGGCAAGGAATCCCCGGAGGGGTTCAAGCAGTACGTGCTCGACGAGATCAAACGCTACGGCGAGATCGTCAGGCTGTCCGGTGCCGACAAGATCGACTGAACCGGAATGCGTCGGGTGGGCATGGCGGCTCGGCTGGCCATGCCCGCCCTCACCATAAACTGAAACATGAGCACCATGACTGCAAGGAGCGCCTCGCAGACGCTCTTCGAAAAGATCTGGTCGCAGCACCGGATCATGGAGCGCGAGGACGGCCAGGTCCTTCTCTATATCGACAACCACCTGGTGCAGGACGGCTCGGCTCCCGCCTTCGAGATGCTTCGCCGCCGCGGTCTCTCTCCCCGCGCGCCGCATCGGACTTTTGCGACCCCGGATCATTACATCCCGACCGACAGCCGGGACCTCAACACCATTGCGGATCCCGAGAAGCGCCATATGGCGCAGGCGCTGATGCAGGATTCGGCACGTGCCGGCATTCCGTTCTTCGGCCTCGACGACCCGCGGCAGGGTATCCTGCATGTCGTCGGCCCCGAGCAGGGCCTGAGCCTGCCTGGCACAACCATCGTCTGCGGCGACAGCCACACCTCCACGCACGGGGCACTGGGTGCTCTTGCCTTCGGCATCGGCGCCACGGAGGTCAGTCACGTCCTGGCGACACAGTCGCTCTGGCAGCGCAAGCCCCGAACGATGCGGATCACGATCGATGGTCCGTTGCATCCCGGCGTTTCGGCCAAGGACATCATACTCAGCATCATTGGCCGGATCGGTGCGGCGGGCGCCACCGGCCATGTCATCGAGTACGCCGGAACCACCATCAAGGCCCTGACCATGGAAGGCCGGCTCACGGTGTGCAACATGTCGATCGAAGCGGGCGGGCGCGCCGGCATGATCGCGCCTGATGACACCACGTTCGGCTACCTCGCCGGCCGGCCCTTCGCTCCCGCCGGAGCGGAATGGGACCGCGCGATCGAGCGCTGGCGGGTGCTGCCGTCCGATGAGGGAGCCAGGTTCGACCGCGAGGAGACGCTGAACGCAGCAGACATCCTGCCGATGGTCACCTGGGGGAACAGCCCGGAAGAAGTCATCCCCATCACGGGTCTTGTGCCTGATCCCGGCGCCATCGCCGAAGCCGATCGGCGCGAGGCACTGACGCGGACCCTCAGCTACATGGGCCTGACGCCAGGCACGGCAATGACCGATGTGCCGATCGACCAGGTTTTCATCGGCTCGTGCACCAACGGCCGCATCGAGGATTTGCGCAGCGCCGCTGCCATCATCAAAGGACGGAAGGTGGCGCAAGGCGTAGAGGCTTGGGTCGTTCCAGGCTCGGGCCTGGTCAAGGCACAGGCGGAAGCCGAAGGGCTGGATCGTGTGTTCACCGATGCCGGCTTCCAGTGGCGCTACGCCGGATGCTCGATGTGCCTCGGCACCAACGGCGACACCGTTGCCGCGGGCAAGCGCAGCGCCTCGACCACCAACCGTAACTTCGTCGGGCGCCAGGGGCCTGGATCGCGCACCCATCTCCTGAGCCCGATGATGGCGGCGGCCGCGGCAGTGACCGGCCGCTTCACCGATGTCCGCCGGCTCCTGGATAACGCGGCCTGACCATGAAGCCGTTCGAATTCCTCGACAGTCCCGCGGTCCCCTATCCGCAGGCCAATGTCGATACCGACCAGATCCTGCCCGCGCGCTACCTGCAGAAGCCGCGCTCGGACGATTTCGGCGCCTACCTGTTCCGTGATCTGCGTTTCCGCAAGGACGCCACGGAGGAGCCGGGCTTCGTGTTGAACCAGGCCCCGTACCGCAACGGGAAGATACTCATCGCCCGACGCAATTTCGGCTGCGGCTCGTCGCGCGAGCATGCCGTCTGGGCGCTCTACGACTACGGCTTCCGCGCGGTCATCGCCCCGTCCTTCGGCGACATTTTCTCCTCGAACGCGCTGAAGAACGGCCTGCTGCCGGTCGTGCTGCCGGAGGCGGCCGTCGCGGAACTGCTGGCGTCAACGGCTGCGCAGCCGGGGGCACGCGTGAAAGTGGACCTCGCCACCCAGACCGTCGTGGCCTTGAACAGCATCACCCATGAGTTCGCCGTCGATCCCTTCGCCAAGCACTGTCTGATCAACGGGCTCGACGAGCTCGACTACACGCTGAGCCAGGCGCAGCAGATCGTCGACTTCGAACGCCGCCTGTAACACCGCCTATCCGATTCGGAGAGTTGAATGAAGATCGCCGTACTGCCTGGGGACGGAGTGGGCCCCGAGGTCACGCAGCAAGCCGTCAAGGTGATGAAGGCCGTCGCCGGCAACCAGGTGGCGATCGAGCTGGCCGAGGCGCCGATCGGCCAGGCCGGCGTCGATGCCGCCGGCGATCCTCTCCCCGCGGCCACGCTGGAGATCGCGCGCAAGGCGGATGCCATCCTCTTCGGCGCGGCGGGCGTTCCCGGCGATGAGGCCATCGAGTACATGATGCGGCCCGGCGCCAGCCTGCTGCGGTTGCGCAAGGATCTCGGCATCTTCGCCAACTACCGGCCGGTCCTGATGTTCCCCGAACTGATCGGGGCCTCGACCCTCAAGCCGGAAATCGTCGAGGGGCTGGACCTGCTGATCTTCCGCGAGCTGACCGGCGACATCTATTTCGGCGAGCCCCGGGGGTTCCGCGTCCTGCCGAACGGCGAGCGCCAGGGCTTCAACACCATGGTTTATTCCGAAGGCGAGGTGGAGCGCATCGCCCACGTTGCCTTCCGCACCGCGCGCGGCCGCCGCCGCAAGGTCTGCTCGGTGGAGAAGGCCAACGTCCTGGAGACATCGCAGCTCTGGCGTGAGGTCGTCACCCGGGTCGGCAAGGAATACCCGGATATCGAGCTCAGCCACATGTTCGTCGACGCCGCCGCCATGATGCTGATGCGCGCGCCCAAGCAGTTCGACGTCATCGTGACCGGCAACATCTTCGGCGACATCCTCTCGGACGCCGCCGCCATGCTCACCGGCTCGATCGGCATGCTGCCCTCGGCCTCGCTCAACCTCGAGCGCAAGGGTCTCTACGAGCCGGTGCACGGGACGGCACCCGACATCGCCGGCAAGGACATCGCCAACCCGCTGGCCGCCATCCTGTCGATGGCCATGATGTGGCGTTACTCGTTCGACCGGCCGGATCTCGCCGACCGCGTGCACGGTGCCGTCGGCCGCGTACTGTCGGAGGGCTATCGTACGGCCGACATCTATCAGCCGGGGACCAAGAAGGTGGGGACGCGCGAGATGGGTGAGGCCGTGGTCGCGGCTCTTCATCGCTCGTAGGCCGGCCGTGATCGGCGCTATGCTGGGGTAAGAGCCCGGGACACCGACGGGCCGCGAGGGGGGCAACTCCGATGATCCGCAACCTCCGGGATGTCTATGCCGGACTGCTCTTCGCGGCCTTCGGCACGGTCGCCCTCATCATGGCGCAGACCTATCCGATCGGTTCCGCAGCCCGCATGGGGGCGGGCTATTTCCCGCGACTGCTCGGCATCCTGCTCGTCGTAGGTGGCAGCCTTCAGGTGCTCCTCGCGCTGCGCACGAAATCCGACGGCCCCCTGGACTGGCACTGGCGCCCGCTGTTCATCCTGCTGGCGGGTGTAGGCCTCTTCAGCTTGCTGGCACCGTGGCTGGGGCTGGCGATCGCGGGCTTCCTCCTGGTCTTCGTATCCTCCTTTGCCAACCGGGAGTTCCGCTGGCGCGAAGCGCTCCTGGTCGGTGTCATTCAGGGGATCGCCGCGGCCGCGCTGTTCGTCCACGGCCTCGGCGTGCCGTTGCCCTCCCTGCCCGTGCTGGGCGGCTGAACCATGGAACTGCTCGGCAACCTCGCCCTCGGCTTCAGCGTCGCATTCACGCCGATCAACCTGCTTTACGCCTTCATCGGCTGCGTGGTGGGAACGCTGATCGGCGTTCTGCCGGGAATCGGGCCGGTGGCGACCATCGCCATGCTTCTGCCGATCACCTATGGGCTGGAGCCGGTGACGGCGCTGATCATGCTCGCCGGTATCTACTACGGCGCCTCCTATGGCGGCTCGACAACCGCCATCCTGGTCAATCTACCGGGCGAGATGTCGTCGGTCATCACCGTCCTCGACGGTCACCAGATGGCCCGGCAGGGCCGGGCGGGAGCGGCGCTGTGCATCGCCGCCCTGGGCTCCTTCTTCGCCGGCACCATGGCCACGGTGGTGATCGCCGCCTTTGCGCCGCCGCTCGCCGATCTGGCGCTCAAGTTCGATGCCGCGGAATACTTCTCCCTCATGGTCCTCGGTCTGATCTCCGCCGTGGCGCTCGCGCACGGGTCGGTGCTCAAGGCCGTGCTGATGACCATTCTCGGCCTGCTCTTCGGCATGGTCGGTACAGACGTCAATTCGGGCGTGGCGCGCTTCTCCTTCAACAGCCCCGAGCTGATCGACGGCATCGGCTTCGTGGCCATGACCATGGGCCTCTTCGCCTTCGCGGAGATCGCCGTGAACCTGGAGCGCAGCGCCCAGCCGCGGGTCATCGCGGACCGCATCAGCTCCCTCTGGCTGACGTGGAAGGAGTTCAAGCAGGCATTTCCGGCCGTGCTGCGCGGCTCGGCCTTCGGCACGCTCCTCGGCATCCTGCCGGGCGGTGGCGCCACCCTGTCGGCGTTCGCGTCCTATACGCTGGAGAAGAAGCTCGCCAAGGACCCGTCGCGCTTCGGGCGCGGTGCGATCGAGGGCGTGGCCGGGCCGGAATCCGCCAACAACGCGGGCGCCCAGATCTCGTTCGTTCCCATGCTCACTCTCGGCATCCCCTCCAACGCGGTGATGGCGCTGATGGTGGGGGCGCTGATCATCCACGACATCCAGCCCGGGCCCGAGATCATGACCAAGACCCCCGCCCTGTTCTGGGGGCTGATCGCCAGCATGTGGATCGGCAACGCCATGCTGGTCATACTGAACCTGCCGCTGGTCGGGCTGTGGGTGAAGCTGCTCAGCGTGCCGTACCGCATGCTCTACCCGCTGATCCTGCTGTGCTGCGCCATCGGCGCGTTCAGCACCAACAACAACATGTTCGACGTGTGGATCGCGATCGTGTTCGGCTTCCTCGGCTACATCTTCCTCAAGCTGGCCGCGAGCCGGCACCGCTGCTGCTGGGCTACATCCTGGGCCCGCTGCTGGAGGAGAACCTGCGGCGCGCCCTGGTGCTGTCGCGCGGCGACTACACCGTCTTCGTCACAAGGCCGATGTCGGCGGCCATGCTGCTACTGGCCTGCTTTATGCTCGTCTTGATGGTCATCCCGGCGATCCGCGCCAGGCGCGAAGCGGTGTTTCAGGATTCCTGACGCTTGGCCGCCGAGGTCCCGCTGATGCGGCCCAGCCCGATGGCCGCCAGCAGCCCGTTGCCCGACAGATAGCCCCAGCACGCCGAGCCCGACACACCGCACGCCGCCCCGCCCGCCGCATAGATGTTCGGCAGCGCCGCGCCGTTGGCGCGCAGAACGCGGGCGTGGGCGTCGACCAGCAGGCCGCCCTGGGTGTGGAACAGGGCGCCGGTGACCTTGATGCCGTAGAAGGGCGCAGCCAGCGGCGGCTTGGTGGAAAAGTCGCGGCCGAACGGGTCGGCACCGCCGCTGCACGTCGCCGCGAACGTCGCCGCCAGTTCCTTCTCCGGCAGGCCCAGCGCGCGCGCCAGCCCCGCGACGTCCGGCGCCGACTGCACGGCCCCGGCCGCCACGGCATCGCGGTAATCGGGAAACCCGAGAGCCAGCCCGTGCCGCGCCTCGTCGTAGAGGCACCACGCGACGCCGCCGGGCTGGACGAGCACGTCACGCGCCTGCTCCGAGTAGCCTTGGTGCTCGTTGGAGAAGCGCCGCCCGTCGGCGTTCACCTGGAAGCCACCCTCCATCATCAGGGCCCAGGTGATCAGAATGTTGTGCGGCGTGGCGACCGAGCCGTGGCCCTGATAGGCCCCGAGATCGCGCGTCGCTGCCCCGAGAGCCTCGCCCCAGGCCAGCGCATCGCCCTTGTTGCCCGCATGGCCGAAGAACAGCGCCGAGGCCATCTCCGGGATGTACCGTTCCACGAGTCCGGGATCGCCGCCAAAGCCGCTGCTGGCCAGCACCAGCGCCCCGCAGCCGATCCTCTCGACCGTACCATCCGGCCGATCGAGCCCCACACCGATGACGCGATCACCCGCGACATAGAGCGTATGGACATGGGCGTCGGTGACCACATCCACCCCGGCGCGCGCTGCCGCCGTGGAGAGACAGGCCATTAGCTCCGCTCCTGTGCGCCCCGGTGTGCCGTGCATGCGCAACACGGAGTGGCCGGGATAGAGGAAGCCTTCGACCACGTCGAAAGGCACGCCGTGTTCGCCAGCCAGCCATTCCAGCGTCCCGCCGATCGTCGCGGTCAGCGCCGCCACGAGAGTCGGCTCCGCCTGGCCCTTGGCCTTCGCCTGAATGTCGCGAGCGAAGAGCTCGGGCGTGTCGACGATGCCCTTGGCGGCCTGGAACCTCGTGCCGGCCGCCGGGACGAGGCCGGACGACAGGGCTGTCGAGCCCTGTGGCACGGCATCGCGTTCCAGCACCATGACTTCGGCCCCGGCCTCCCGCGCCGCCAGAGCCGCGGTCAGCCCCGCTGCCCCGCCGCCGACGACGAGCACGGGCACCTGAACCGGGAATTCGACTCCCGCAACCGGCCGGACCTCCGGCGCAAAATCGCTCATGCCCTGAGGGCGGCCGCCAGCTCCGCGCAGGTCATCACTGGCGAGATCGCCGACAGCGCGGCCACCGTGGTCTCATGCACGGCGTCGCTGAAGGCGGCGCAGCCGTCGGACAGCAGCACGGTCGCGAAATCCCGCACATGGGCGTCACGCAAAGTGGAAGCGACGCCGCCATTGGTCACGATGCCGGCGAAGATCAGTGTCTCGATGCCGGCCTTGCGCAGCACGAACTCCAGCCGGCTCATGTAGAAGGCCGAGTAGGCGACCTTGTCGACGGCGATGTCGGCGGATTTCAGCTCATCGATCAGCGCGTGACCGAAGCTTCCCGGCACGAAATCGCCCTTCGCCAGAAACGGCCGCAGCTTCTTGAGATGCGGCGAGATGATCGGCTCCCCGCCCCGCCCGGGAACGAGGGTGAAATGCGTGGAGACGATCAGCAGTCCCGCACGACGCGCGGCCTCGACGACCAGCTGCAACCGGCCCGGCAGCGCCGCAATGGCGGGAGCTCCCTGCCCGGCCCGGCCGTAGGCGCCCTTCGGATGAAGAAAGTCATTCTGCAGATCGACCAGCAGCAATGCTGTCGTGGCGGGATCGAAACGGCGGTTCATGATTTGCGACTCAAGATGACATTGCCGAAATCATCGACGCGAGCCACGAGGTCGGGGTCGACCCAGGTCGTCGCGTCGGGCTGCTCCAGGATGGCCGGCCCGGCGATCTCCGCACCCACCGGCAGCGCCAGCCGGTCGAAGATCCGGGCGGCATGCGAGCGGCCCTCGAACCAGACGTCCCGTGTGCCGATCTGCGCCGCCTCGATGCTGCCAGAGGCGGGACGCAGGCGTGCGAGGTCGAGCTTCGGCCGTTTGCCGACAATCGCCACGCGCAGGGTCAGCACGCGGACCGGGATGTTCTCGAGAAGGCGGCCGAAGGCCTGGCGATAAGCGGCTTCGAAGGCCGCCCTGATCGCGGGCGCGGTGAGCGTCTTCCCTGTATCCGGCAGCGCCGCCGCCACTGTGTGGGTCTGGCCGACATAGGACATGTCGAGTTCGACCTCCGTCACGACACCGTCGAGGGTCACGCCGCTGCGTTCCAAGAGCCCACGCCCTTCCCGTGCAGCCTCGGCGATGGCCTGGTCCAGGGAGGCTACGTCGAGGCTATCCAGCGGGCGGTTGATGGTGTGCACGAAATCGTGCCGCATGTCGGCGATGACACAGCCGAGCGCCGAGGTGACGCCGGGGTAGCGCGGTACCAATGCCGAGGCGAGCCCGACTTCCTTGATCAAGGCACCGGCATGCAGGCCGCCGGCGCCGCCGAAGGGCATGAGCGTGAAGCGCTTGGGGTCGTGGCCGCGCTCGATCGAGACCAGCCGGATAGCGCCGGCCATGTGCGAGTTCGCCACGCGCAGGATCGCCTCGGCCGCCGTGTACGTGTCGAGGCCAAGGGGTGCCCCGACCGCCGTGTCGATCGCCTTCCTTGCCGCGTCGACGTCGAGCCGGGCCAGCCTGCCGCCGATCGGCCGCCCGGCATTGATCCGTCCGAGCACCAGATTGGCGTCGGTCACCGTCGGTGACGCGCCTTTGCCATAGCAGGCCGGGCCCGGATCCGAGCCTGCGGATTCCGGTCCGACACGCAGCAGGCCGCCGCGATCGATGCCGGCAATCGAGCCGCCACCGGCGCCGATGGTCGTGATCTCGATCATCGGCGTACGCACCACGACGCCGAAATCGATGGTCGTCTGCGCCGCCAGCACCGAGCGCCCGCCGGCGATCAGCGCGACATCGAAGCTCGTCCCGCCCATGTCACCGGTGATGATGTCGGGGAAGCCGGCCGTCCGGGCGATGTGGCCGGCGGCAATCACGCCCGCCGCCGGGCCGGAGAGCGCCGTACGGACCGGCAGGCGGGCGGCCGTGTCGACGGGCATGACGCCGCCGTTCGACTGCACGATGAGCAACTGGCCGGTGCTCTTGCGTTCCTTGAGCCGGGCGTCCAGGGCCGCGAGATAGGAGGCGACCACCGGCTGGAGATAGGCGTTGAGCGCCGTCGTCGAGGCGCGCTCGAACTCGCGGATTTCGGGCAGGATTTCGCAAGAGGCGCTGACATAGTCGTTGGGCCAGACCTCGCGTAACGCGGCCTGGGCAGCCCGCTCGTTCGCCGCATTGGCGTAGGCGTTGATGAAGACGATCGCGACGGCTTCGGCGCCACGCTCACGCAAGATGGCGGCGGCGCGCTTCACTTCCTGTGGATCGACAGCGGTCCGGATACTGCCGTCGGCCAGGGTGCGTTCGGCCACTTCGAGCCGCAGGTCACGCGGAATGACGGGGACGAACTCGCCCCACAGGCCCCAGGTCTGCCGGCGGTCGCGCCGGCGCATCTCCAGGACATCGGCAAAGCCCGCCGTGGTGATCAGGCCGGCGCGCGCCCCTTTTCGCTCGAGCAGTGCGTTGGTGCCCACGGTGGTGCCGTGGACGATAGCCGCCAGCGCCTCGAACGGATGGCCGCAGGCGGCAACGCCATCGAGAAAGCCGATCGACTGGTCACCCCGCGTCGACGGCACCTTGCGGGTGCCCAGCGCGCCCGTTGCTTCATCGTAGAAGAAGAGATCGGTGAAGGTGCCGCCGACATCGACACCCACGACGACAGAAGGCTTGTTCATTTCCGCTCGACCTCAACGCCGTAGTCACGCAGCGCTGCTTCGGGCGTGAGGTACCCCCGGCACACGTCTCTCTTCACCGCTTCGGGGTGCGCTCTCGCAGATCGCCGTAGCCACCGCCGCCGGGCGTCTCGAGCCGCAGCCGCTGGCCACGCCGGAGCGATATCCCGACCATCTTCGAGGCCATCGGCGGCGATTTCAGCTCGTCGCCCGCCGGATAATAGAAACGGTTGAAAGCACCGGGCTTGCCGCCGGCCACGCCCGGCGGCGCAAAGCGGCCGCGCTCACCGAACAGGAAGACATCCGCCTGCTCTTCCAGGAGCTCAAGCTCATAGATCGCACCCAGCCCGCCGCGATGCCGGCCCGGCCCGCCGGAATCCGGGCGCAGCGCCCAGCGCGCGAACATCACCGGATAGGCCGCCTCGAGGATCTCGACCGGCGGGATGGTGGCGGTGGAGATCGGGGCGTTGCCGTGGTTGAGCCCATCACCTTCCGGGTTGCCGCCGAGCCCACCGCCGAAGAACGAGAACATGACCCAGCGCCGACCGTCGCGCCGGTAGCCGGCCAGTGACAGCGCGTTGATCGTGCCATAGGCACAGCCATTCACCCGGTCGGGCGCCGCGTGGGCCAGCGCCTGAAACACCACGTCGATAACCCGCAGGATCGTCTCGGTATAGCCGCCAACCGGCTTGGGCGCACGCGCCGCCAAGATCGAGGAGTCAGGAATGACGAACTCAACCGGCTCCAGACAACCGGCATTGGCCGGCACATCGCGGAAGACATGCTTCAGCGCCACGTAGCAACTGGCGATCGCCGTCGAGCGGGCGATGTTCACCGGCCCGGCACAGGGCGGCGAGCTGCGCGAGAAATCCATCACCAGCCGGTCGCCCTTCACCGAGAGGTCGAGAGCGATCTTCAGTGGCTGATCCGCGATGCCGTCGTTGTCGAGGAAGTCCTCGGCGGAATAGGTCCCGTCGGGGAGATCGGCGATATTCGCCCGCATCAACCGGGCCGCCATGGCCCGCAGCTCGGCAAATGCCGCCGCCACCGTGGTCGCACCATACTCGGCGATGAGCTCGCCCAGCCGCTTCGCTCCGAGATCGAGGGCGTTGACCTGCCCGTTCAGGTCCCCATAGAGGCTCGTCGGCTGGCGCGAGTTGCACGACAGGATATCGACGATATCGGGATTGATCCGGCCGCTGCTGACCAGCTTGACCGGCGGAATATGCACGCCTTCCTGGAAACTCTCGCTGGCCACCGGGTTGTAGTTTCCCGGCACGTTGCCGCCGACATCGTGCCAGTGCCCCACGGAAGCCAGCCAGCAGAACACCCGGCCCTCGTGGAAATAGGGCCGCACGAGCTTGAAATCGGAGAGATGAGTCCCACCATCATAGGGATCGTTGAAGATGAAGACGTCGCCATCGGCGAGCTCACCGCGCGCCGCCCGGGCGATCGTCGCCCTGACCGCGAAAGCCATCACGCCGACGAAGATGGGCAGGCCCGACTTCCCCTGAACGAGGGTATCGCCGCTCTCGGCGTCATAGAGCCCGTGCGACGCGTCGTGCGCCTCGGCGATGATCGGATTGAACGCCGTACGGAACAGCGTCGCATCCATCTCATCGGCGATCTGCTCGAGCCGGCCCTTGAGAACCGCCAGCGTGACGGGATCGATCATGGTCTACTCCCCGGCAAATCGACGCCCGAGGGCGCGGATGCCATCGGTCCCCAGCAACCCGTTCAGGCCGGTGAAATCCAGCATCCGGCCGCGATAGGGATCGGTCGTGCCGTGCGCCTTCAGGCTGGCCAGGTAGTCACGCAGCCCAAAGGCCATCGCCCGCACCGTCCCGCCGGGGAAAATGACCAGCTTGAAACCGAGCTCCTGCAGCTCCGCCGCCGGGAGGATGGGCGTCTTGCCGCCTTCCACCATGTTGGCCATGACCGGCACCCTGGCGCCGAAGCGCGTGGCAATTTCTTTCATCTGCTCGCGGCCGGTCGGTGCCTCGACGAACAGCATATCGGCTCCCGCCTCGACATAAGCCGCCGCCCGGTCAAGCGCCGCGGAGAAACCTTCGACGGCGACAGCGTCAGTCCGCGCGATCAGCAGCATATCCGGTGAGCGGCGCGCATCGAGAGCCGCCTTGATCTTGCCGACCATCTCCCCCGTCGAGACCAGCGTCTTGTCGGACAGATGACCGCAGCGCTTGGGCGTGCTCTGGTCCTCGAGCTGCAGCGCCGAGGCGCCGCGCTGCTCGAACAGGCGCACCGTGCGCTGCACGTTGAGCGCATTGCCGAAGCCCGTGTCGATATCGACGATCACCGGGATGGTCGTGCGCTCCCGGATCGCGCCCAGCGTATCGGCGACCTCGGTCATCGAGACGAGCCCGATATCCGGCAGCGCGAAGCGCGTGTAGCAGATACCGGCACCCGACAGATAGGCGGCACCGAAGCCGGCTTCAGCCACCAACCGGGCCGAAAGCCCGTCATAGACGCCAGGCGCCACGACGATCTCCGGGCGGGAAAAAAGTTCACGCAGGCTGCTCATGACGCACGTCCCTGGGATTTCAGTCGCTTCTCGAGATGGGGCAGCAGGCCGCCATCGCGCACCATGTCCAGCAGATGGGCGGGAATCGGCACGCACGGGTAGACCTGCGAGCGTGTGTGGTTGGTGATCCGCCCGCCCACGGGGTCGACGCTCAGCTCGTCGCCCGGCCGGATCTCACCGGCCTCGGCGCATTCCAGAGGTGCAAGGCCGAGATTGAGGCAGTTGCGGAAAAAAAGGCCGGCAAACGAGCGGGCAATGACTGCCTCGACACCGAGCTGGCGGAGCACCATGGCCGCCTGCTCGCGCGAAGAACCCATGCCGAAATTATCGCCGCCGACGACGAAGTCGCCAGCTCGCGCCGCGCCGGCGAAGCCCGGATCGAGCGCTTCGAGGCAATGCTGGGCCAGAACCTCGATCGAGCCCTTCATGTAGACGCCTGGTGCGAGAGCGTCGGTATCGACGTTGTCGCCGAACACATAGGCGCGGCCGGGGCGAAGATTGGCACTCATGCCGCCGCCTTGCGCGCGAGCAGCGGGCGCGGATCGGTGATCTGGCCGGTGACCGCTGAGGCCGCCACCGTATAGGGCGAGCCGAGATAGACGAACGAGTTGGTGTGACCCATACGGCCCTTGAAGTTGCGCGCCGTCGAGGACAGGCAGGTCTCGCCTTCCGCCAGCACTCCCGCTCCATAGCCCGCGCAGGCACCGCAGCCCGACGGCATCAGAATCGCGCCAGCCTCGGTAAGGGCAGCCAGCGTGCCATCGGCCACCGCCGCCGCGGTGATGCGCTGCGATGCCGGCGCCACCAGCAACCGCGTGCTGCGCGCCACCTTGCGGCCGCGCAGAATTTTGGCGGCCATGCGCAGATCGTCCAGCTTCGCGCCGGTGCAGGCGCCGATATAGCATTGGTCGATCTTCACGCCCGGGTAATCGCCGACCGGCGCGGTGTTGTCGGGTGAATGGGGTGCAGCGACCTGCGGCTCAAGCCGGCTCGCGTCGAACTCCCACACCTTCGCATAGGCGGCATCGGCATCGCCCTGCCACGACAGCGCATCCGGCGCCGAGACGCCCGCTGCCGCCAGCGCGTCCACCGTCACGCGGTCAGGCGCGATGACACCGGTCTGGGCGCCGAGTTCGGCCGACATATTGCTCAGCACCATGCGCTCTGGCATCGACAGGGTAGAAATCGCCGAGCCGGTGTATTCGACGACCCCGTACTTCACAGTCGCCAGCCCGACATCGCGGCAGAGCGCCAGCATGATGTCCTTGGCCGAGAGCCCTTCGCCGAGACACCCGCTCCAGCGCACGAGATGCGTCGACGGCACCTTGAGCCAGATATCGCCGGTCACCAGGACGCCGCACATCTCCGTGGAGCCGATCCCGAACATGAAGCAGCCCCAGGCGCCTGCCGTGGGCGAATGGGAATCGCCGCCAACCGCGAAGATGCCCGGCCGCAGGTGGCCGCGCTCCGGCAGGATCACGTGGCAGATGCCCTGCATGTCGTAGAAATTCTCCACGCCCTCCTCCCGCACCCATTTGCGGGTAAGGTCGAGGATGGAGGCGCTCTCGGCGTCGAACGCCGGAACGTAGTGGTCGGTCACCACCACGATGCGGCTTGGATCCCACGGCTTGGCCCCGAGCCGGTCGAGCATCGCCTTGTGACGCCGCGGGCCGCTCGAATCATGGACCATGGCAAGATCGACCTTGCAGGTGACGATCTCACCCGGTTTGACCGTCGCGCGCCCGGCGGCGCGGGCGATGATCTTCTCGGCAAGCGTTTGGCCCATGCTCAGACTCCCAGATACGCACGGCGCAGGGCGGGATCCTCGCGCAACGAGGCGGCCGGTCCCGACAGCACGATCCGGCCGTTTTCCAGAACGTAACCGCGTTGCGCAATCTCCAGCGACTGCACCACGTTCTGCTCGACCAGCAGCAGGGCCAGCCCCTCGGCATGAAGCCGCCCGATCAACTCAAACATCTCCTCGACCAGCAGCGGAGACAGGCCCAGCGAGGGCTCGTCCAGTATCAGCAGGCGCGGCTCGGCCATCAACCCGCGACCGATCGCCAGCATCTGCTGTTCGCCACCCGACAGCGTACCTGCTTCCTGCGCCAGACGCTCGCCCAGACGCGGGAAGATCGCCGTGACGCGCTCGAGATTGGCGTTGCGGCGGAGGCGGCCGCGACGGTAGCTGCCAAGCTCAAGATTTTCGCGGACCGTGAGGTTGGGAAAGATACGCCGCCCCTCCGGCACCTGGATCAGCCCCCGGTCGACAATGCGGGTCGACGACGCGGCCGTGATGTCCTCTCCTTCGAAACTCACCAAGCCGGCCAGCGGCCGGAACAGGCCCGAGAGGTTGTTATTGAGGGTCGACTTGCCGGCCCCATTGCTGCCCAGCAGCGTCACGATCTCGCCGGCATCGACATGCAGGTCGACCTCGTGCAGGACCGGCACGCCGTCATAGCCGGCACGCAGCCCGCGCACGTCGAGGAGACGCACGGCGCTCATCGCCCACCTGCCGCGGCCTGCGCCGTCATGCGCTGTGCAGCACCATGGCCGAGATAGGCCTCGATGACCTCGGGCATGCGGGCGATCTCGGCCGGCGCGCCCGCGGCGATCAGCCGGCCGTGATTGAGCACATGCACACGCTCCGCCAGGCTCGCCACGGCCTGCATGACATGCTCGATCAGGAAGACCGTCACGCCACCGTCGCGGATGGCGCGCACGATGCGGATCATCTCGGTCATCTCGGTCGGGTTGAGGCCCGCCATGACCTCGTCGAGCAGCAGCAGACGCGGCCCTGTCGCCAGCGCGCGGGCCAGTTCCAGCCGCTTGCGGGCGGCGACCGTGAGTGCCTGCGCCGGGCGGTCCAGCAGATGTCCCATGCCGACCTGTTCGGCTACCTCAGCGGATCGCGCCAAAGCCTCCTGACGATCGGCGATGTGCAGATGGGCGCCCACGGCAATGTTCTCGCGCACTGTCAGCCGGCCGAAAGGCTGCACGACCTGGAAGGTTCGCACCAGACCTCGGGCGCAACGGCGATGCGGCGCCTCGCCGGTCACGTCCTCGCCGGCAAAACTCACCGTGCCGCCATCGGGCTCGATAAAACCTGAAATCAAGGCGAAGAGCGTCGTCTTGCCGGCGCCATTCGGCCCGACCAGGGCGACGATGCTGCCCTCGGGCACGCGCAGCGTCACGTCGGCGACCGCGGTCAATCCGCCGAAACGCCTGGTGAGGCCATTTACCTCAAGCATCGGCGAGCCGTTCTGGCCGGCGGCGCAGGCGCGCAACGAGCCCCATCAACCCGTCCGGCATGAACCGCACCATGACGATCAGCAGGGCACCGTAAAAAATCAGGCTCAACCCCGGCGCATCGCCCATCACCCGGCGCGCCAACTCACCCGCTGCGTGCAGCACAGCTGAGCCCAGCAGTGGGCCGAAGACCGTTCCCAGGCCACCAATGATGGGGACCAGCAGGATCTCCACCGAGATCCCCGGGCCGTAGGCAATGCCGGGATCGATATAGAGATAGTAGTGAGCGTAGAACGCGCCCCCGATCCCGGTGAGCGCACCGGAGATGACGATTGCCTTGAGCTTGCAGGCAAAGGTGTCGACGCCGAGCGCCCGGGCCGCGTCCTCGTTCTCGCGGATGGCCATCATCTGCGCGCCAAGGCGCGAGCGGGCGAGCACCCAACCGACCACCAGCGACAGCAGGGCAAATCCCAGCGCCACGTAGTAGTACCCGGTCTTGTCGGCGAACTGCAGATTAGCTAGGCCGACCTTTAGCGGCACGTAGAGCCCTACCCCGCCGCCGGTGAAGCCTGCCGAATTGGCGAGAATGCGCAGCACCTCGGCGAAGGCGAGCGTGATCAGCGCGAAATACGAGCCCCGCAACCCGTAGCGGAAGCTCAGATAGCCGATGATCAACGCCACCACGCCGGCGGCGCCCGCGGCAACGATGAGCCCCAGCCAGGGATTGAGGTCGGCGTTGATGTGCAGCACGGCCGCGGCGTACGCCCCCGTACCGAAAAAGGCGGCATGCCCGAACGAGAACTGCCCGGCATAGCCGCCGAGGATGTTCCAGGCCATGCCCATGGCCGCGAAGAGCAGCACCGTGATCAGGAAGCCAAGCCAGAATTCCGATCGCACGAGATACGGCGCCGCGAGCGCGGCGGCGATACCAACGGCCATCGCAAGGCGCGCGTTCAACTGAGACGACTCCCGAACAGGCCGCTGGGACGGAATAGCAGCGTGGCGATGAAGATCAGGAAGATCCCCATCTGCCCGAGCGACTCGCCGAGCAGCAGGCCACCGAGGGATTCGGTAACACCGATCAGGAGGCCGCCGATCAGGGCGCCGCTGAAACTGCCCATGCCGCCCAGCACGACAACGGTAAACGCCACCAACACGAAGACATGCCCGACATGCGGCGAGACGTAGAATATGGGTAGGAGCAGGCAGGCCGCCGCGCCGAGGCAGGCGGTGCCGATGCCGAAGCTCATGGCGAAGACGTGATCGACGTCGATACCCACCAGCCGCGCCCCCTGGCGCTCCCGGGCCACGGCGCGGATGGCCCGCCCGAGATCGCTGCGCGCGATGAGCAGCCACAGCGCCGCCGCCAGCGCCAGGGCCGCGCCGAGCGCGATGAGGCGCGGCAGCGGCACGAGCGCGATGCCGAGGTCGATCATCTCGAACGCGTACGGCGTGTCGATGGTGCGCGTATCAGCGGTGAAGAAGTAGAGCGCCAGATTCTCGATGACGATGGAGGCCCCGAGAGTCACCAGCAGTACGTTCTGGTCGCTGCCGTGGCTCGCCTTGCCGATGACGCTCCACTGCAGGGCATAGCCGATCAGGAACAGCGCCGGCACCATGACGATGAGTGCGACATAGGGATCGAGGCCCGCGCGGTGCAGGAAGAAGGCACCGTAGAGCCCGACCATCAGCAGGCTGCCATGCGCGAAGTTGATGATGTGCAGCACGCCGTAGATGAGGGTCAGGCCCAGCGCCACCAGGGCGTAGACCGCCCCCATGGTCAGGCCGTTGATGGCGGCCGGCAGAAGGATGATGGGATCGAGCATCGAGGAGAGTCCGGGCGGGGTCGTGCCCCGCCCGGTGGAAGCAGCTCAGCCGCGGCGTTCGGGGATCGGGTAGACCGCGTTGCCGGACGCAAAGGCCAGCGGGTAGATGACCTTGATGTCCCGGTCGAGGACCTGGGTCGTGACAGGCTGGGCGCCTTCGTTCTGACCGTTGACGAAGCGCGTCGGCCCGTAGGGCATGACGTGCCTGTCGAAGGTGCTGGACGCCAGGGCCGCGATGATCGCGTCGCGGCGGGCATTGCCGGCGCGCTCCAGCGCGTCCGCCAGCAGATAGACGCAGGAGTAGTTGAGGAAAACCTCGTAGGTGAAGAAGAGGCCGCGCTTCTCGATCTTGTCCTTCAGCGCCAAGGCTGCCGCCTTGCGCGGATCGAACCAGTGATTGCAGTCCATGACGAAGGACGCCGCCTGCGGGAACTCCTTGACGAACTTGTAGCTCGACGCACCGCCGCCCAGGATCGAGTAGATCGCTTTGGGCGCCACGCGCTGCTGCTGCAGGGCGCGGGCGAAAAGCGTGTACTCGTCGTAGTAGTTCGAGGGGATCAGCAGGTCAGGTTTGCGGGCCTGGACGCGCAGCACGATGTTGGAGAAGTCGCGCGTCGGGTTGGCGTGCTTGATCGTCTCGACGATCTCGAAGCCGTGCTTGGGCAGCTCGGCGTTGAGCGTGGTCGCCATGCCTGAGCCGAAGGCCGATTCCTCGTGAACGATCATTACGGTCTTCGCCGGCTTGCCCGCCGCGTCGTTGATCTTGATCAGGTTCTCGATCGCCGTGTCGACGGTCTTCTTCAGGCCGGGGCCGAAGCGGAAGGTGTTGGTCAGCCCGCGGGTCACGACCTGGTCGACGACGCCCACGTCGACGATATGCGGGATGCCGTGACGCGCCGCGGCTTGGGTGGTCGCCAGCGCGATGCCGCTGGCGAAGGGTCCGACGATCGCCGCGACACCGGCCTCGTTCAGCTTTTCGACCTCGGCCGCTCCGACATCGGGGCGGGACTGGGCATCAGCCAGCAAGGCTTCGAGGCGCGCGCCGCCCATCGACTTGATACCGCCGGCGGCGTTGATGTCTTCAATCGCCGCCTGGGCACCGGCACGCGCTTGCGTGCCGGAATAGCTGAGCGGTCCGGTGACGGGATGCAGGATGCCGACCTTTATAGCAGCCGGCTGCGCACCGAGAATTGTCGGGAAGCCCAAGGCGCCAACGGCCGTGCCGGCGGCGGCGCTGGCGAGCACCTGACGGCGCGAAAGCGAGATCTTCTTCCTGGTCATGCCTGTCTCCCTGTTTCAGGTTTGCGCAGTCGCCGCCGGTTCATCCGGTGGTGGACCACAGTTTGGCCGCCGGCCCCTGAACCCGGGCCAGCTTCATCCGGTATTGATAGCGGTCGGGCCGGTAGAGGATGGCGATGTATTCGACCGGCTGGCCGTGCTGATCGTGGACCGTGCGGGTGACCGAGAGCAGCGCCGAGCCCACCCGCACGCCGAGGCGCGGCGCGACCAGGCTGTCGGCCAGCACCGCGCCGATCGACTGGTCGGCGCTGCCGATGAGCACGCCGGCCCGCTCCAGCAGCTCCAGCAGCGGCTTGGTCGCCAGGTCCTTGCGCCCGTAGGTGCGGCCGAGCGCCGCCGGCACATAGCTCGTGGTGAAGGAGAGCGGCGCCCCGTCGAGCGAGCGCACGCGGACGGCGCGCTGCACCTCTTCGCCGGTGCTGATATCGAGGGCCCGGGCCACATCGTCGGGGGCCGGTACGTAAGCGAAGTCGACGATCTCGACCTTCGTCTTCAGGCCCATCATCAGCAGGTTCTCGAGCAGGCCCGAGATGTTGGCGCTGACCGCCGGCACGGCGACCCGCGAGGCCACCGTCGTGCCCTTGCCCCGCCGCCGCACCACCAGCCCCTCCGAGGCCAGCTCGTCGAGGGCACGCTTGGCCGTGATGCGCGAGACGCCGAAGCGCCTCGTCAGCTCCTGCTCGGTCGGCACCAGCTGGTTGTCGGCGTAGATGCCGCCCAGGATCTGCTCGCGCAGCAGGACATAGATCTGATGATAGAGCGGCGTCGGCAGGCGGCTGTCGACGGCGCCGGACCCGGCTTTCAGCCGCGTCAGCCGACGGAGCGAGGTCGTCGCGAGCGCGCCAGCACGCATGCAAAACCCGAGTTGTTCGGCGCGCCGGGGGGCATCCGCGGCAGGCGCCATTCCTGTCGAGACGCATAGCACGGACTGCCACCGAATGACATATTGTTATGTCATTTCGCCGTGGCGGCTTTGTCAGGTTTTGTCTTGGCCGGACAGGCCGTATTGCCGCTCGAACGCCCAGATTTCGGGAAAGCCGATCATCCGGTTGAACTGGTCGAACGAGTACATCGGCGCGCGGTCGGTGGACGTGCCATGGTCGCGGATCTCGCCATAGGCCGTCTCCAGCGCCGCTGCCGTCGCCAGGAATCCCGCCGCGGGAAAGATCGCCGCCGCGAAGCCGATCTCGACCAGACGCTTGACCGGCAGCATGGGCGTGCGACCGCCATTCACCAGGTTGGCCAGCAGCGGCACATCGAGCCGCTTGGCGATCTCAACCATCTCCTGCTCGCTCTCGGGCGCCTCGATGAACAGGACGTCCGCGCCCGCCCTGGCGAAGGCCTCGCCGCGGCGCAGGGCTTCGTCGAGGCCTAGGCCGGTGCGGCTGTCGGTGCGCGCCACGATCAGGAAGTCGGCGCTGGAGCGGCTGTCGCTGGCCACGCGGATCTTCTGCACCATGTCATCCAGCGGAATGACCCGGCGGTTGGGCGTGTGGCCGCACTTCTTGGGAAACTCCTGATCCTCGATCTGGATGGCGGTGACCCCGGCCGCCTCGTAGCCACGCACGGTGTGACGCACGTTGAGCAGGCCGCCATAGCCGGTATCGGCATCGGCAATGATCGGCGTTTTGGTCATCGCGGCAATGCGGCCGACGCGCCCGATCATGTCGCTGTAGGTGGCGATCCCGGCATCCGGCAGGCCGAGATGCGACGCGACCATGCCGTAGCCCGTGCAGTAGAGCGCCTTGAAGCCCATGCGGTCGGCGACAAGCGCCGAGATGAGATCGAAGACGCCCGGCGCGGAGATGAACTCCCGGGCTTTGAGCGCCGCTTTGATCTTGGGATCAGCCATGGAACCTGCTCGCTTAAGTATGTGCTTGGGACAGGAATGGTGGCGGGTCTGACCGCGGGCCGCAATGCGCGCGGCGTCGGCAGGCGGCCGGATAGTTGAGCGACCACACCTTATCCACAGCTTCGTGGTGCTGGCGTCCGTCCGTGCCTTGACTCTCAAAACTACATAGTATTATCAATTTAACACCAGAGTATTAGGGATTGCTGATGAAGACGGGTGCCCTGACTCAGATCGCGCGCGAGGTGGCACGCACCGAGGCGACGTCCGAGATTCCGCGCTATCGCCGGATCATCGAGGCTCTCGGCCGGGCCATCGAGCGCGGAACGCTGACCCCGGGTGACCGCCTGCCGCCGGAAACGGAGCTGGCGAAAATCTTCACCGTCAGTCTCGGCACGATTCAGAAGGCCCTGGTCCACCTTGCCGATAGCGGCTTCCTCGAACGGAGCCGCCGACGCGGCACCTTCGTCGCCGGCCGGCCGGCCGAGGACGTCTTCGTCTTCCGTTTCCGCCATCCGGAGACCGGACAAGTTCTGACGCCGTTCACCCGTGTTCTCTCCGTCTCCGTCGACGACTCAAAGGGCGCATGGCGCCAGTTCCTCAACGTCGACCGCTGCGTGCGGGTCGAGCGACTGGTGTGGGTCGAAGGCGATTCCCCGGCATTCAGCCAGTTCCACATCGCGCTCGAGCACGGCCAACATCTGCTCGACGAGCCGCTCGAAAACCTCCATGGCGTTTCGTTCCACCGGATTCTTGGCCGGCAGTTCAACCTGCCGACCTTGCGCACCAGCCACCGGCTGCAATGCCGCAAGCTGGCGCCGATCGCCTGCCGTCACCTGCTCGTTCCGGAAGGGACATTCGGCACCGTCTGGGATGTGATCGGCTATTCCCACCAGCGCGCCACGACTTACCAGTCGCTGCAGATTCCGGCCGGACACCGCGCCATTGAGCTCGATTCCCCCATGAGCACGCCGCGCAGTATGTCGTGGCTGGGAGGCGACACGGCCGAGGTGCCGGCGTCTTCGCGCGAGCTGCTGCGCGCTTGATGCCATGATCGCACTCGACAAACAGGCGCTCGGGCGCTGGGCCCTTACCGGGGTCGCCGGCCTCACCTTCGGCTTTATCCTGCTGCCGCTGATCTTCGTCACATGGCTGGCGTTCTTCCAGCAGGCGATCCCGTCCTTCCCGCCGCAGGGCTACAGCCTCAAATGGTTCTTCGCCATCGGCGATAACCCCAAATTCGTCGACGGATTCTGGCTCAGCCTGCAGGTGGCCGTGGTGGCGACCGCTCTCGGCCTGGCGATCGGCGTCCCGGGCGCGCTCTGCCTGGCGCGCTATCGCTTCTGGCTGCGCGAGCCGATCGGTAACCTGCTGCTATTGCCACTGGTCGTACCCGGGATTGTACTCGGCACCTCGCTCTACGTCTTCCACGTCGAGGCCACGATCCTCACCGAGCTGCCTATCCTCGGCTCGATCGCCGCCCTGATCGCCGGACACATCCTCCTCGTCATCCCGTGGAGCGTGCGCCTGGTCAGCGCCAGCCTCGCCGGTTTCGACCGCAGCATCGAGGAAGCCGCGCAGAATCTCGGGGCGACCCCGCTCACGACCTTCTTCCGCATCACGCTCCCGACCATCCGCCCCGGCATTGTCGCCGCGGCCCTATTCGGCTTCGTCGTCTCCTTCGGCAATCTGGAGATGTCGATGTTCCTGGTCGGCGCCGGACGCACGACCCTGCCGATCACAGTCCTGCAGTATCTGGAGTACCGCATCGATCCAACGATCGCTGCAGTGTCGGTGCTGCAGATCCTGCTCATCGGCACGGCGATGATCATCACCGATCGCTTCGTCAAACTGTCGCGAGTGGTCTGAGCCATGGCCCGTCTCCAGATCGAACGCCTGTCCAAGCAGTACGGTGCCGTCCAGGCGGTGCGCGAGGTTTCGCTCGATGTGCGCGATGGCGAGTTCGTGGTGCTGCTGGGACCCAGCGGCTGCGGCAAGACCACGACCCTTCGCATGATTGCCGGGTTCATCGCCCCCACCGCCGGGCGGGTGCTGCTCGGCGGCAACGAGGTCACCACCCTGCCGCCGTGGAAGCGCAACGCCGGCATGGTGTTCCAGAGCTACGCGCTCTTCCCGCACCTGACCGTGGCGGAGAACGTCGCCTTCGGGCTCGAGATGCGGAGCGTGCCCAAGGCCGAGATACCGTCACGGGTGACCGAGGCGCTGCGGCTCGTTCGTCTCGATGGGCTTGCCGAGCGCCTGCCGCGCAACCTGTCCGGCGGTCAGCAGCAGCGCGTCGCCCTGGCACGCGCCCTGGTCATCCGCCCGGACGTGCTGCTGCTCGACGAACCGCTTTCCAACCTCGATGCCAAATTGCGCGAGACCGTGCGCGTCGAGATCCGCGAACTGCAGCACAAGCTCGGCATCACGACCGTCATGGTCACCCACGACCAGGAGGAGGCCCTGATCATGGCCGACCGGCTGGTGGTCATGTCCGAAGGGCAGGTAAAGCAGGTCGGTTCGCAGCGTGACCTCTACGAGCGCCCGGCCAACCGCTTCGTCGCCGGCTTCGTGGGTCGGAGCAATCTTCTGGCCGGCCGGGTCGTCGGGCCAGGCCGCTTCGAGACCGAGGCCGGGGTCGCCATTGCCTGCCGCGACGGAGCGGCCGGTCCCGGGACGATTGCCCTGCGGCCGGAGCGCCTGGCGCTGGGCGCCGCCGCAGCCGGGCTGGACAACCGGCTGAACGGAACGGTCGAGCTGGTTTCGTATCTCGGCGCATCGATAGACGTGCACATCCGTGTTTCGAGCAAGGACCGCGTGGTGGTCAGCCTGCCCAACCGCGCGGACGGAGCCCTCCCCAAGGAGGGCGACAGGATCGACGTGGGCTGGCCCGCCACAGCCGGAGTGGTGCTGGCCGAAGAGAACACCGCGAACCGGTAATCATCACCAACAACCGCAACCGAACAGGAGGAGCCATGACCATCAAGACGATGAAGCCGTCCATTAGCCGGCGCAGCGCCCTCAAAGGTGCCGCCGCAATCGTTGGCGCGAGCACGCTGGGGTCGTTCCCGGCGTTCGGCCAGGCGGATAAGAAGATCGTGCTGTCGACCTGGGGTGGCGACTACGCCAACCTGCTGACCAAGCATGTCTCGACGCCGGTGATGACGCCGCGCGGCTGGACGGTGGTCAACGACGAGGCCCAAGTCACCCAGCGCAAGGCCAAGACGGTCGCCGAGCGGCGCCTGCCCCGCGGCACCTCCGACGTCCAGGCACTGACCGCCACGGACATCGCCGAAATGACCGAGGTCGGCGTGCTCGAGAAGCTCGACCTGTCGCGGCTCAAGAACGCCTCGACCATCATCAAGACCTTCAGCATCGCCGAATCACCCTACTTCTCGCCGCACATCTACAGCGGCAAGGTCGTGCTCTATAACCCGAAGCTGATCAAGGACGTGCCGACCGGCATGGACGCGATGTGGGACCCCAAGAACCAGGGCAAGGTCGGCATCGTCGACATCCAGCACGTCTACACGACCATGGCGGCGGCGCTGGTCGGCGGCGGCAAGACCGGCGACTTCGACAAGGCCAAGAAAGCCCTGCTCGAGCTCAAGAAGCTGAAGCCGCGCATCTACCCCAGCAACGAGGCGATCGCCCAGGCCCTGCAGACCGAGGAAGTCGGCCTGTGCATCATGTGGAAAGCCCGCGCGGTGCAGTGGCAGAACGCTGGCGCCAACATCGTGACCATGGCGCCGAAGGAAGGCGTGATCAGTTACGTCTCGGGTTTCGCCATCCCGAAGAACGCCCCCAACAAGGACGGCGCCTACGCCTTCCTCGACGCAGCACTCGAAGCCTCGGTCCAGGAAGGGTTCGCCGCGGACATGGGCTACAACCCGGTGGTCAACACCGCCAAGGTCCCCGCCGAGCTGCGCAAGCGCATCGGCTTCACGCCTGAGGAAGAGAAGCTGATCGTCCACCCGGACCTCGAGTTCCTGGCCAAGCGGACCGGCGAGCTCAAGGACTTCTGGGACAAGGAGTTCAAGGCCTAAGCAGAGTCCTGGGGGTTCCGATGACTACGTCGGCCACCGCCGACACTCTGGTGTCGCTCGCCGCGCGCGAAAGGCGCGGCGGGCGGCTCTCGACGGCGGCCATGCTGGTCGGGCCGGCGACGATCTTCGTGGCGGTCGGGCTGCTCATCCCGATCGTCATCCTTTTCCGTTACAGCCTGAACGAGTTCGTGCCCGGCAAGATGATGGTCGAGGCACTGACCGTCCAGAACTACGTTCTGTTCGTCACCGATCCCTACTATACCGCCGCCTTCTATCGCACGTTGCGCGTGGCGGTGATCGTCACCGCGCTCTGCCTGCTGCTTGCCTTCCCGCTCGCTTACAAGCTGGCGCGCACCCAGAGCCGCCACAAGAATCTTCTGATCATGCTGCTGGTGCTGCCGCTTTTCGTCGGCAACGCCGTGCGCGCTGCCGGCTGGATGACCCTGTTCGGCAACCGGGGCTTCCTCAACGTCTCGCTTCAGTGGCTCGGCATCACGTCGACACCGATCGAGATCATGTACACAGAATTCGCCGTCATCGTCGGCATCCTGGCGGTCAACCTGCCCTATGTCGTGCTGACGCTGCAGGCGGTGATCGAGGGTATCGACCGCGCGGTCGAGGAGGCCGCCTTCAGCCTCGGAGCCGGTCCATTCACCATGGTGCGGCGCGTGCTGCTGCCGCTGGCCCTGCCCGGCTTTGCTGCGGGTGCGATCTTCTGCTTCATCCTGACCATGAACGCCTACGCGACACCCGTGCTTTTGGGCGGACCACAATTCATGATGATGGGGCCGCTGGTCTACGTGCAGTTCGCCGCCAAAAGTAACTGGCCCTTTGGCGCCGCTGTCTCCTTCATCCTCATGACGGCCACGCTGGTGCTGACCGCGGCGGCCAATCTCATGGTGCAGCGTCGCTATCGCAACTGACGCCGCGTCAGGCAGCACCTCGCTCGGGAGAACCGTGTCCGTGACCAGCCCGATCCAGAAACTCCAGCACGATCTCCTCGGCTCGCTCGAGTGGCGCTGCATCGGCCCGCATCGCGGCGGCCGCGTCTCCGCTGTGGCCGGCTGCCCGGCAGACCCGATGACTTTCTACTTCGGCGCCTGTGCCGGCGGGGTGTGGAAGAGCACGGACGGCGGCACTACCTGGCTGTGCATGACCGACGGCCAGTTCACCACCTCGGCCGTTGGCGCGCTGACCGTCGCGCCCTCGGATCCCAACGTGATCTACGCCGGCACGGGTGAGACCAACATCCGCAACGACGTCTCGCACGGCGATGGTGTCTACAAGTCGACCGACGGCGGCAAAACCTGGGCGAACATGGGCCTGCGCGACACGCGCCATATCGGCCGCATCGTCGTCCATCCGCGCGACCCGAACCGCGTCTACGTCGCCGCCCTTGGCCATGCCTGGGGCCCGAGCAAGCAGCGCGGCATCTTCCGCTCCGTCGATGGCGGCCGCACCTGGCAGCATGTGTTGTTCAAGAGCGAGCGCGCCGGGTCGCACGACATAGCGCTCGATCCGCTCAACCCGGACGTGATCTACGCTGCCATCTGGCAGGCGCAGCGCCATGCCCACACACTGGTCAGCGGCGGTGAGGAATGCGGCCTGTGGCGCTCGGCCGACGGCGGCGACACCTGGACCGACATCACCCGCAGCGCCGGCCTGCCCAAAGGACTGCTCGGCAAGATCGGCGTCGCCGTCTCTCCGGCGCCGGTCGGAGGGCGTGGCTGGGGCCGCGTCTGGGCGCTCATCGAAGCCGATGATGGCGCTCTTTTCCATTCAGACGACGGCGGTGCGGTCTGGACCCGCGTCTCCGAGTTCACGGCCCTGCGCACCCGACCCTGGTATTACATGCACGTCACGGCTGATCCGCGCGATCCCGACACGGTCTACATACAGAACTACCGCCTGTGGAAGTCGATCGACGCGGGTAAGACCTTCCTGCAGGTGCCCACCGGACACGGTGACGATCACGCGCTATGGATCGACCCGGCCAATTCGCGCCGCATGATCGAAGGCAACGACGGCGGCGCCTGCGTCTCCTTCAACGGCGGGCAGTCCTGGTCGTCGATCTACAACCAGCCGACGGCGCAGCTCTATCACGTCACCACCGATAACCGCTTTCCCTACCGCGTCTACGCCTCGCAGCAGGACAACACGGCCATCAGCATCCCCAGCTGCTCGCCCATCGGGGCCATCATCGAGCGCGACTGGATCAAGCCGGGCGGCGGTGAAAGCGGCTACATCGCCATCAAGCACGACGACAACGACTACGTCGTGGCCTCGGGGCCGATCGGCCGCCGCTTCACCAACGACGTCATGTACCTGCACGACCACAAGACCCAGCAGGACTGGCAGAACACTGTCTGGCCGGAGCTTTACGGCTGGGGCGTCGGAGCCGAGACGCTCAAATACCGCTTCAACTGGACCTTCCCCATCCATTTCAGCCGCCACGACACGGACGTGCTCTGGGTCGCCTCGCAGCATCTGCACCGCTCGACCGACAAGGGGGCGAGATGGGAGGTGCTGAGCAAGGACCTGACACGCAACGACCGGTCGAAGCTGGGACCGTCGGGCGGCCCAATCACCCGCGACAACACCGGTGCCGAAGTCTACTGCACGATCTTCGCCTTCGCCGAGTCACCGCAGCGCCGTAACCGCCTGTGGTGCGGCACGGATGACGGGCTGGTCCATCGCTCGGAGGATGGCGGCAAGAGCTGGACCAACATCACGCCCGACGGCCGGCATGGCAAGGTCGCAGGCGGCAAGCGCGACGCGCTGCCTGACTGGGCCCTGATCAGCATCGTCGAGGCCTCACCGCACGACGAGGATACGCTCTACGTCGCCGCCACCCGCTACAAGCACGACGACAACCGGCCCTACCTCTACAAGACCGCCGACCGCGGCAAGACCTGGCGGAAGATCAGCGGCGACCTGCCCGACGGCGAATTTACCCGCACCATTCGCGAAGACCCCAGCCGCCAGGGCCTGCTCTATTGCGGCACCGAAACGGCGATCTACGTTTCGTTCGACGACGGTGGGCACTGGCATCGGCTTGGCGGCAATCTGCCGGTGACGCCGATGTACGATCTGATCGTCAAAGACGTCGAGATGGTCGTCGCCACCCACGGGCGCTCGATCTGGATTCTTGACGATCTGACCCCCCTGCATCAGTTGCAGGACCGGCTGGGAGGCAAGGCGAAAGCCAAGGGCGGTACTGCTCCCATCCTGTTCCAGCCACGCACCACCACGCGTCTGCGTATCACCGGTGGCTATGGCGGTGTGGCGGCGCAGGCTGACGTCTCACGCGGGCCAGCCTGGCCGGGCATGGTCAACTACGCCCGTACGGGGGCGAGCATCTTCCGCGTCCTGCCGATGGCCAAACCCGATGGCGGTTACGACACGCTCTATCTCGATGCCGGCCAGAACCCGCCCAACGGCGTGGTCATCCACTACTTCCTGCCGGAAAAGCCTAAGGGTGACGTCACCCTCACCTTCCTCGATGCCAAGGGGAAGGAGTTGCGGCAGGTCCGGGCACCGGCGAAGATCGGCGTCAACCGCTTCCTTTGGAACCGGCGGCTTGCCGGCGCGCCGAGCGTACTGGCCAGGGATCTCGAGCCCATCGGCCGTCCGAACGGACCACAGGTCGTACCCGGCCGCTACAGTGTCCGCCTGACCGTCAACGGGCAGAGCCAGACGCAGGGCTTCGAGCTCGCCCCCGACCCACGCATCCAGGCAGGCCCGGCCGAGTTGACGGCTCAATACGATTTCCTGAAGGAAATCGTGCAGACGCTGAGCGTCGTGAACACGACGATCAACGAGGTCGATGCCCTGCTCGACCAGGTGAAGGCCCTGGAGCGTCGGATCATTGGCCGCGAGCGCTCGGCCCTCCTGCACAAGGCCTCGGGCAAGCTGCGTCAGGAGCTGGCGGCGATCCGCGGCATCCTGATCGACGTCAACTGCAGCCAGGCGCAGCTTTGGGCCTGCGGGCTGCACGAGAAGCTCAACTCGCTCTTCGAGACCGTAGACAGCGGCGACTACGCGCCGAGCCGACAGGCCCGGGAGGTCTTCGCCGCGGTCGCGAAGCAGCTGGATTCGGCCCTGGCCCGCTGGCGCAAGGCTCGTGAAACACTGCTGCCGGCCCTGAACAAGTCGATCACCAAGGTCAAGCTGGCGGCGATCGGCTAGGCAATGATGCGTCTCTCATTCCACTCGTCTTCAAGGAGATCGCGTTGAAGATCACACTCTTGGGGACTGGCAATCCGGCACCCTCGCTGAAGCGCATGGGGCCCGGCTACATGGTGCATGTGGGGGATGACGTCCTCACCTTCGATCACGGGCCCGGCAGCCATCACCGGCTCCTCGAAGCCGGCACGAAGGCGACCGACGTCACGCACTCCTTCTTCTCCCATCTCCACTACGATCATTTCGTCGATTTCCCCCGCCTGCTGCTGACGCGCTGGGACCACGGGGCGGGCCTTATCCCCGAGCTCAAGGTCTACGGCCCCAAGCCGATCAAGAGACTGGTCGACCGGCTGATCGGACCCGATGGCGCGTTCGGCCCCGACATCGAGGCGCGGGTCAGCTGGGAGGCGAGCCTCTACGTCTATCGCAATCGCGGCGGCAAGGACCCGCGTCAGGGCCCCGCCCCCGAGGTCACCGAGATCGGCAAGGGTGATACGGTCGAGACCGATCGTTGGCGCGTGCGTGCCGTCGAGGTGCCGCACGCCCAGCCGCAGCTGACCTGCCTGGCGCTGCGTCTCGATACCGACGCCGGCTCGATGGTCTATTCGGGGGATACCGGCCCAAGCAAGGCGCTGGAGAAGCTGGCCGAGGGCTGCGACGTGCTCATCCACATGTGCTCCTACGTCAGCGGCACGGTCGATGACCCCGCCACCAAGGCCGGCACCAGCGGCCATCTCGAGGCCGCCCGCACGGCGGCCGCGGCGGGGGCCCGCTGCCTGGTCGCCTCGCACGTCTATAACCAGTTTGATCGGCCCGGCGTGCGTGAGCGCGTCATTGCCGACATGGCAAAGGTCTATGGCGGCACCATCGTACTGGGCGAGGACCTGATGCAGCTCACCGCCCAGCCGGAGAAGCCGGGCATCTTCCTCTAAGGCAGCCTAGAAGCGGTCGACGCGGAACGGACGGACATCGATGGCTGTTGGTACGCCGGACAGCATCTCAGCAACCAGCCGTCCCGTCGTCGCACCTTCGGTGAGCCCAAGATGCCCGTGACCGAAGGCCAGCGCCACGTTGCCATGGCGCGGCGCCAGGCTGATCACCGGCATGGAATCCGGCATCGAGGGGCGGAAGCCCATCCATTCCCGCCCGCCCGTGGTGTCGAGCGCCGGCAGGGCCTGCCGGCCGAGCTCCAGCAGGGCTTTGGCGCGGGCGAAATTGGCCGGTGCCTCGAGCCCGGCCAGCTCGACCGCGCCGCCGATACGCAGCCCCTCGTTCATCGGCGTCATCAGGAAGCTGCTTTCGGCCGGGCACACTGGCCGGGTCAGTTTTACCCCCGGATTGGGCAACGTCGTGTTGTAGCCGCGCTCGGTGTCGAGCGGCACGTCGCCCGCCACGCGCCGGCACAGATTTCGCGACCACGCCCCGCCGCAAACTGCCAGCGCATCGAAGGACAGTCTCTCCCCGCTTTCGAGGACCAGTGCCGACGGTCGGCCATCGGCGAACAGTATGTCCTGGGCGCGAGCCACACGAATTTCGCCCCCGGTTGCGCGCAAATGGTCGGCCATCCTCGCCACCACGCGGTGCGGATCGAGGACATGCCCCCAGTCCCGGATGAAGTAGCCGCGTTGGAAGCGCGGCGAAAGCGCCGGCTCCAGCTCGCGGATCGCCGCCGCGTCGATAGCTTCAGGTTTCACGCCACGCGACCGGCGGAGGTCCCATTCCTCATCGCCGGCACGAAACCCCTGCTCCGTCGCGTAGACGAAGAGCGCGCCCTGGCGCACGACAAGGTCGCCGATCCCGGCCGCGGCGATGACCGCGTCCCAGTCCGTCCAGGCGCGGCCGACCAGCGAGCCCAGCGCAGCGGTGATTTCGCGGACACGCGCCGGAGTGCCCGCCCGCCAGAAGCGCCACAGCCAGGGTGCGAGCTTCGGCAGATAGGACCAGCGGATGGCCAGCGGCCCGAGCGGGTCCATAAGCATGCGCGGTACTTGCCAGATCAGCCCCGGCATCGAGATCGGCGTGATCTCCGCGGTGGCGATACAACCGGCGTTGCCGAAGGACGTACCCAGGCCGGGGCCGCGCTCGTCCACCACCGTCACGGCGAAACCGCGCTGGCGCAGCGCCAGGGCGACGTTGATGCCGATGACGCCGGCACCCACGACCACCGCCTGACGGATCGATTGCGTCGTGTCAGGCATCGCTAGACAATCCTCAAGGCCGAAGACAGGAGAGCCATCGTGACCTCATACCTCTTCCACGGCGGGCGTTTTCTCGACCCGCGCCGCGACACTCTCGCCGATGGCGTCCACGTTCTGGTCGAAGGCGACCGCATCAAGGAAGTCTCCGATAAGCCGATATCGGCGGCCAACGCCACGCGCATCGACCTGGGCGGCCGCACCCTGATGCCGGGGCTGATCGATGCGCATATCCATATCGTGATGTCCGAGGTGAACATCCATCACCTCGATGGTGTGCCTTTGACGCTGCTCGCCGCCAAAGGCTCCGTATCGGCTCGAAACATGCTGCGCCGCGGCTTCACCAGCGTGCGCGATACCGGCGGCGCCGACTACGGCATGAAGGCGGCCATCGAAACCAGGCTGTTCGAAGGCCCGCGGCTCTTCATCGCCGGCATGCCGATCAGCCAGACCGGCGGGCATGGCGATTTCCGCAAGCGGACGCAGAGCGGCGGCTTCGAATGTGCCTGTTGCTCCGGCCTGGCCTACGCCGCGCGTGTGGCCGACGGCGTCCCGGAGATGCTGCGCGCCGTCCGCGACGAGCTGCGCAAGGGCGCCGACCACATCAAGATCATGGTCTCCGGCGGCGTCGCCTCGCAGGCCGACCCCCTGGAAAGCCTGCAGTACCGGATGGATGAGATCGAGGCGGCGGTCGAGGAGGCCACGCGCTGGGGCACCTATGTCTGTGCCCACGCCTACGCGGCCGAGGCGATCCGCCGCGCCGTCACCGCCGGGGTGCGCACCATCGAGCACGGCAACCTGATCGACGAGCCGGTGGCGAAACTGATGGCCGAGAAGAAGGCCTACATCGTCCCCACGCTCGTCGCCTATGACGCGCTGAAGCGGCGCGGCCCCGAATACGGTCTCTCTGCCTATAGCCTGGAGAAGAACGAGATCGTACTGCAGGCCGGCTTGCGCTCGCTGGAGATCGCTCGTGCTGCGGGGGTCAAGATCGGCTTCGGCAGCGACCTCCTGGGCCAGCTGCAGAACGACCACTGTCGCGAATTCCTCATCCGCTCCGAAGTGATGAAGCCGCAGGAGATCATCCGCTCGGCCACCCTGGTGAACGCGGAGATCGTGCGTCAGACCGGCAAGCTCGGCGAGATCACCGCTGGTGCCTTCGCCGATATGCTGGTGGTCGACGGCGATCCCTATCGCGACCTCGGCGTCTTCCAGGACGAGGGCGCGCACATCCCGGCGATCATGAAGGGCGGTTGCTTCGTCAAGAACGAGCTCTGAGCGGCGCGCAGGCACGGGCTCAGCAGGGCCGCAGAGGCAGCTCGATCGACGAGGCGTAGGGCCCGCCGCGCCGGATCGACAGCAGCGGCGGCCGCCCGTGCGGCACCTGGCCGTAATTGTCTGAATCGGCGCCGGCGATGGCCAGGCGCAGGCGATGCCCGGCGGGCACGCGCCATGAGGTCGGCAGCAGCGAGAAGCGTAGCGTCGCGACCTCGCCCGGCACCAAGGGGGCCGCGTCGCCGCGCGTAAAGCTGTGGAACGGCCCGATGACCTGATGGTGGGAAGGCGGCTTGCGCTCCTTGCGATGGAGTGCGCGCAGCATGCCCTCGGTGATGTAGTGGCAGGTGCCGTCCGGCGCCACGTCCTCGAGATAGACGTGCAGCGCAGCGTCGGCCTCACTCGCCGTCAGGTGCAGCGTGGCGACAGGATGGCCCGACAGCTCATGGTCGGCTGAAAGAGGCTCGCTGGTGTAGCAGAGCATGCGCGCGTCCCGGCCGTGCCAGTCGGTGTAGTAGTCGCGCACGTCGAAAGCGGCTAAACGCCCGTAACGGGTGTTCGGTCCCGTCGCCAGGGAGAAATCGACCTTGTACTGGTCCTCCGCCAGCTCCCCGGCATCCGGCGCGAGTTGTCCGCCCTCGCCCAGGTACAGCACGGTGGAACTTCCGTGCGACGGCCACTGGGGTGCCGCGTGCCAGCGCTCCTCCCCCATCGTGAAGTAGTGCACCGGGCTCTCGCGCTCGAGACCCGTGGCGATACCTCTCTGATAGTGATCGAAGAAGCGCAGCAGCTCGGGCAGCAGCGGAAACTCGCTGTCGGCCTGGCGGCGGAACGGACTGACATTCGCCCGCGCTCCATGGTCCCACGGCCCGATCAGCAGATGGCGCTGCTTGTTCGGCAGGCTGAGGAAGCGTGCGATCGCGGCGTTGGTGTAGCCGGCCCCATCCATCCAGCCCGACACCGAATATACCGCCACGTCCGGGCGCACGCCTCGGCAATAGGCGTAGGGGCTGAACGAAGCCGAGGAGAAGCCCGGATCGTAGGGTAGCCCCTCCTCCTTGAACGCGAACTCGTGGATGAAGTCCGGCATGTGGAAATTGCCGAGATGCTCGCGGACCGCTTCCTGCAGCAGCGTGCCATTGTCTTCGTCGACCGGCGCCGGGCCCGCCAGATTGGCATCCTTGTAGTAGGCGAACTTGCCGAGCAGCTCGCGGCGATCGTGGTCGAGCGCCACCATCAGCTCGTCATAGGTCTGGGCCAACCGGTTGAGCAGCAGGCCACCGGGATAGTAGTGATCGCCGTAGGTGTCCCAGACCGCGAACAGCGGAGCGATGGCCTTGATCGCCGGGTGACCCGTGCTGGCGGCAAAGTCGGCGGCGGCGCCGACATAGGACACACCGGTGGCGCCGACCGTGCCGTCCGACCAGTCCTGCTTCACGATCCAGTCGACGATCTCGCGATAGTCGTCGCGCTCCTTGGGCGAACGGAAGCCCTCGCGCACACCGAAGGAAGCGCCTGTGCCACGCACGTCGACGACCACCACGACATAGCCGCGCGGCACGAAGAAGTCACGATAGCGGCCGGCAGCGATGCTCGGCTCGGAGGAAGAAGGAGCGCCGGGCTTGAGAGCAAAGCGGCGGAAATACGGGGTGAAGATGGCGATGGTCGGCCACTTGCCGGGAACCGGCTTGCCGTCCTTTGAGAGCGGTCGGTAGACGTCGATCGCCAGCCGCACGCCGTCACGCATGGGGATGTAGCTGGAAGCGGGCTGGCGCGAGACGCCGTGCTCGGCCGGGCGCTTCGCCGCGTAGTCCTGCGGCGTTACTTTCCAGCCGCCGTCATCCCCCGGACGATCACTCACCGGTCGGTCACCTGGAAGCCGTGCGCGAAGGGATCGCGGTCGTCGATGATGATGGTGTTGAAGCCAGTGATCCGCGCCCAACCCTCGACCGAGGGAACGATGGCTTCGTGGTTGCCGACGCGGGCGCGGCCTTCGATCCGGCCGGTGAAGGTCGAGCCGATGATGCTCTCGTGCACGAATTTATCGCCTTCCTTCAGGCGACCGAGCGCCGCGAGGTGCGCCATGCGGGCGGAGGTGCCGGTGCCGCAGGGCGAGCGATCGATGGCCTTGTCGCCGTAGAACACCGCGTTGCGGGCCGTTCCCCCTTGGGTCTGCGGCCGGCCGGTCCACAGGACATGGGTCAGCTTGTCGAGTGCCGGATTCTCCGGGTGGACGATCTTGTGACGGGCGTTGAAAGCGGCACGCAACTTCGGGCTCCAGCGCACCAGGTCGGAGGGCTGTACGTCCGAGACATCGCTGAAATTCTTCTGCTTCTCGACAATGGCATAGAAGTTTCCGCCATAGGCCACATCGACCGTGAGCTCGCCGAGCCCTTCGACCTCGACCGGATAGCCGCGGCCCAGCAGAAAGGACGGCACGTTGGTCAGTCGCACGCTGTCGATATATTCGCCGTTGCGCGTGACCGTGATCTCCACTAGGCCAGCCGGGGTATCGAGCTTGATGCGCTCCGGGTCCCGCGGCTTGAACAGGTTGTGCTCGAGGGCGATGGTGATCATGCCGATCGTGCCGTGGCCGCACATCGGCAGGCATCCCGAAGTCTCGATGAACAGCACGCCGACATCGCAGTCGGGGCGTGTCGGCGGATAGAGGATCGAGCCCGACATCATGTCGTGGCCGCGCGGCTCGAACATCAGGCCGGTGCGGATCCAGTCGTACTCTGCCAGGAAATGCTGGCGGCGTTCGAACATGGTCGAGCCCTTGAGCTGCGGGATCGAGCCGCCGGTGACGATGCGCACCGGATTGCCGCAGGTGTGCCCGTCGATGCAGAAGAATGTGTGCTTGGCCATGGCCGCCACCTTACATCAGGCGGCGGAGCGCAGTCCTACATCCGGCAGTTTCGGGCGGTTGGCCAGCGCCGTCTTCATCAGACCCTCGACCTCGGCCTTCTCGGCCGGGGTCAGCGCCAGGCGCGGCGGCCGCGTCAGATGCGTGCCACGCCCCATGATGTGCTCGCAGAGCTTGATGCACTGCACGAGGTCGGGCCGCGCGTCGAGATGCAGCAGCGGCATGAACCACTGGTAGAGCGGCATCGCCTCGGCATAACGGCCGGCGCGCGCCAGGCGGAACAGAGTCTCGCCCTCGCGCGGGAAGGCGTTCGACATGCCGGAGACCCAGCCGACCGCGCCGACCATGACGCTCTCCACCACCACATCGTCAAGACCGGCGAACAGGACGAAGCGGTCGCCCACCATGTTGTGCAGGTCGATGAAGCGGCGCGTGTCGCCCGAGGATTCCTTGAAGCAGACGACGGTTTCGCAATCCGTGAGCGAAGCCAGGATCGAGGGCGTGACGTCGTTCTTGTAGATCGGCGGGTTGTTGTAGACCATCACCGGCAGGTCGGTGGCCTTGGACACCGCGCGGAAATGCGCGGCCGTCTCGTGCGGCTTGGAGGAATAGACCAGCGCCGGCATGACCATGATGCCGTCGACTCCCACGCGAGCCGCCTGTTTCGCCGTGTCGATGGCAAAGGCGGTGGTGAACTCGGCCACGCCGCAGATCACCGGCACGCGGCCACGGGCGACGCTCTTTGCCGCCTCCATGACCTGGATCTTCTCGGCGACAGTGAGCGAGCAGTTCTCGCCGACCGTGCCGCAGACGATCAGCCCGGAGACGCCGTCGCGGATCAGGGCCTCGATGACCTTGGACGTCGCGTCGATATCGAGCGACAGATCGTCGCGGAACTGCGTGGTCACCGCCGGAAAGACGCCGGACCAGTTCACCTTCGCCATGGGTCTGCTCCCCTTATCTCTATGGTTTGATGCAAGAACTGTAGATTGTATAAAATATCCAGTCAAGCCGGAAGCCTTCCCGACCCCGCGTCACGTGAAGGCCCGAACACAGACCTCCCATGGTCCCGGCCGAAAGGAAACAGCCGTCATGCCCGACTCCCCTCAACTCTCGTCCTTTGGCCGGCGCGTCCGGCTTGGCCTCGTCGGCGGTGGCGGCGTGTCGATGATCGGCCCCGTCCATCGCATCTCGGCCCGGCTCGACGACCATTTCGAGCTATGCGCCGCCGTGCTGTCCTCTGATGCGACGCGCTCGCTGGCCGAGGCGCAGAAATTGCGCATTCCTCGCGCCTACCCGGACGTCGCCACGATGATCGCCGAGGAAGCCAGACGGCCCGATGGCATCGATGCCGTCTCCATCATGACCCCCAACGACAGCCATCATGCCTATGCCGCGATGGCGCTCGACGCCGGGCTCGACGTGATCTGTGACAAGCCGCTGACCAACGATCTCGAGACCTCCGTCGATCTGGTCAAGCGGGCGCGGTCGAAGGGCCTCGTGTTCGCCCTCACCCACAACTATTCGGGCTATCCGATGTTGCGCGAGGCGCGCGCCGCCATCGACGCCGGCGAGCTCGGCCCCTTGCGCGTCGCCCACGTCGCTTATGTCCAGGGCTCGCTCGGCTCGCGCGTCGAGGACAAGCCGAACGAGATGCCGAGCCGGCTGAAATGGCGGCTCGATCCGGCCATCGGCGGCGTCAGCCATGTCATGGGCGATATCGGCACGCACGCCCACCAGCTCCTCACCTTCGTCACCGGGAAGCGGGTCGAGGCGGTGCTGGCCGATGTCGGCCCGGCCCTACCGGAACGCAAGGCCCACGACACCGCCTCCGTCATCCTGCGGCTGGAAGGTGGCGTACGCGGCGTGATGTTCGTGACCAAGGCGGCGACGGGCGCGGAGAACTCCCTGTCGGTCGAGGCCTACGGCGAGGCCGGCGGCGTCTTCTGGGAACAGAAGAGCTGCAACGAGCTGCGGGTGATGCGCCACAACAAGCCGGCGGAGCTACGCACGCGTGGCCTGCCCACGCTGCATCCGCTGAGCAAGCGCGCCACGCGGATCAGTGCCGGGCATCCGGAGGCCTTCATCGAGGCCTTCGCCAACATCTACGTGGATTTCGCCGAGATGGTGGCGGCCCGACGGTCGGGCCGCAAGCCTGATCCCTTGGCCACTTTCAACCCCGACGCCGTCACCGGCGCCGAGGGGCTGGCCTTCATCGACGCCTGCCTTGAGTCGACCGCGAAAGGCGGCTGGGTCGACGTCCCGCGCGTCGGCTGAACGACGCTAGGAGAAGCGCGCCTCGGGCTCCGGTGTACGACCGGGCCGAGCGAGGAAGTCGAGGTCACAGCCCTCATCCGCCTGCAGCACATGCTCGGCATAGAGCGCGCCGTAGCCGCGCTCGTAGTGCGGCGGTGCGGCTTTCCACTCCCGGCGCCGCCTGGCCAGCTCCTCCTCGGAAACCAGCAGGTTGATCTCCCGCTTGTCGGTGCTGAGCGAGATGCGGTCGCCGTCACGCACCAGGGCCAAAAGCCCACCGACACGGCTTTCCGGGCAGATATGCAGGACACAGGTGCCGTAGCTGGTGCCGCTCATCCGCGCGTCGGAGATGCGCACCATGTCGCGCACACCCGCTTCAAGGAGCTTCTTGGGGATCGGCAGCATGCCCCATTCCGGCATCCCCGGTCCGCCGACCGGGCCGGCATCCTGCAGCACCAGCACGCTGTCGGCGGTCACCGGCAGCGCCGGGTCGTCGACACGGGCCAGCATGTCCTGGAAATTGCGGAAGACCACGGCGGGGCCGGTATGATTCAGCAGGCGCGGCTCGGCCGCCGCTCGCTTCAGTACGGCTCCGCGCGGCGCCAGATTGCCGCGTAACACGACGAGGCCGCCCGAACCGTAGACCGGCCGGTCGAGCGGACGGATGACGTCCTCGTTGAAGATCTCGGCACCCGCGATCTCCTCACCCAGCGTACGGCCAGTAACCGTCAGACAAGACAGATCGAGATGCTGCCGGATGCGGGTGAGCAGCGCCCGAAGACCTCCGGCGTAGTAGAAATCCTCCATCAGGTATTCGCCGCTGGGTTTCAGGTTGCAGATCACCGGCACGCTCTCGCTCGCCCGGGCGAAATCGTCCAGCGACAGTTCGAGCCCCAGGCGGCGGGCCATGGCGACGAGATGGATGAGTGAGTTGGTCGAGCCCGACAGGGCCATGTCGGTGATCACGGCGTTCTGCAGGCTGGCGCGGCTGACGATGTCCTTGGGCTTCAGATCCTCCCAGACCATCTCGACGATCCGCCGGCCGGCGGTTGAGGCCATCTGCGCGTGAGTCGAATCCACCGCCGGGATCGAACTCGCCCCCGGCAGCGTGAGGCCGAGGACGTCGACCAGGCTGGTCATGGTCGAGGCCGTGCCCATGACGTTGCATGTACCCGCCGAGCGCGAGGTGCCCTCGCCGTACTGGCGCCAGGTCTTCTCGTCGATCTTGCCGGCGCGGAAATCGGCCAGGACCTTCCAGGTGCTCGAGCCGCTGCCCAGGGCCTCGCCGCGATAGTGGCCGCGCAGCATGGCGCCGGCCGGCACGAAGATCGCCGGGATGTTCATCGAGGCGGCGCCCATAAGCAGGGCGGGAGTCGTCTTGTCGCAACCACCGAGCAGCACCGCGCCGTCGATCGGATGCGAGCGGAGAATCTCCTCCGTCTCCATGGCCAACAGGTTGCGGTAGATCAGCGTGCTCGGCCGGACATAGGTCTCGCTGACGCTGAGCGCCGGCATGACCACTGGAAACCCGCCGGCCTGCCAGACGCCGCGCTTCACCTCTTCGACGCGCTGCGGGAAGTGCGTGTGACAGCTGCTGAGATCGGACCACGTGCTGAGGATGCCGATGACCGGCTTGCCCTGAAAATCCTCGCTGGTGAAGCCCATCTGCTTCGTGCGGTAGGATTTGTGGTTGCCCGGCTGGCCCGCGGCGCCGAACCAGCGCTGGCTGCGCAGCGCGGAAAGCTCGACCTTCTTTTTTGTCATTGTCATCTCGCTGGCCCGACACCTGTTCCGGTCCACCGGGTAATTGCCGACGCCCCCTCATCCTGTCAATAACAGGCGGCGCCGAAAGTCTGGAACGCTACGCGCCGGAGAAGCCCGGTTCCTTCCAGATCGTCCCCTCGACCACACGCTTTTCCAGGTCGAGCGCACGCTCGATCATCCGCCCGCATTCGGCTTCCTGGACCGGGTCCAGCGGCCCTGGCACGCGGCAGCGATCGGTGGCGAACAGGCCTTCGACCTGACGCAGCCGCTTGAAGAAACGGATGCTGACGTCGATGTGCTGGTTCGAGAACGCGACGATCGGCAGCAGCCGCTCGAACAGCGCCCGCGCCGCTTCGATCTTCCCGCGTCGCCAGGAATCGTAGATGGCTACGTAGATCGCGTCCATGGTCGTCGGCATGAAGGCGTGCACCCCACGCGCCAACGCGTCCGGCATCTGCATCACCGCCCAGCCGCCGCTCACGTGCAGGCGGCCGCCTGTCGCCTCGATCACGCTGGTGTATTTCGGTCCGGCGGGCACGGTCTCGACCTTCAGACAGCGGAAAGTCGGCAGCCCCTCGTGCAGCGACACGATCTCCGCGACGGACAATCCCGGTCCGCCCCAGTCGAGATCCTGGATCATCAGCAGGTCCGGCCCGGCCGCGGCGATGCGCATGAAGGCCCTGGAGAGCTCACCCCCCTTCAGGCCGGGCGGCACCTGGCAGCAGATACCGTCCGCACCGGCCTTGCGCGCCAGGGCGGCCAGCGCCTCGCTTTCCGCCACATCCGGCGAAGTGACGCTGGCAATCACCGGAATGCGGCCAGAAGCCGCGCCGACCACGGCGCGCACGACACGTTCCTTCTCGTCGCGGCTGAGGCTCGCCTGCTCGCCGGCCACGGCGATGATCAGCAGACCGACGGCGCCGCTGGCGATGGAGCGTTCCGTGACCCGCGCCACCGCGGCCTCATCCACTTTCCCTTCACTGTCGAAGGGCGTGTTGAGGCTCGGCACGATGCCCCGCATGGCGACGGGGCACGGATCGCCGGATGTCGCCATGCTTGGGCTAGTTCCGCCCGCCGTTGACCGAGAGGATTTCCCCGGAGATCCACGCGGCCTGGTCGCTGGCCAGGAAGAGCACCGCATTGGCGATGTCGGTGGGCTGGCCAAGCCGGCGGGTGTGGATGCTCTCGACCAGGCGCTTCTGCCCCTCCGCACCGTAGCCCTGCCACTGCTTCTCGCTGGCCGGGTTGGAGCGGATGAAGCCAGGCGCCACGGCATTGCAGGTGATGCCGTGGCGGCCGAGATCCTGCGAGAGCTGCTTGGTCAGGCCAACCAGCGCGTGCTTGGCCGCCGTGTAAGCCTGGATGCCGGTCAGGCTCGGACGGAGGCCTGCCCCCGAGGCGATATTGACGATGCGGCCGTAACCGGCCTTCTGCATCGGCTTCGAAGCCGCTTGGGTCAGCCAGAAGGCGCCATCGACATTGGCCTGGAAGATGGCGTGCCAATCGGGTGGCGTGACCTCCGCGATCGGTCGGCCGACCTGGCCGCGCACGCCGCCGGCCGAGTTGACCAGAATGTCGAGGCGAGCACCGACGCGCTCGACGGTGGCGTGGGCCGCGGCGCGGTCAGATACATCGAGAACATGCGCGGTCATGCCGTTCGCCTGGGCGAAGCGCTTGACCCCGTCGGCGTCGAGATCGGCGACATGGACCGTAGCGCCCGCCGCGGCAAGGCCTGTGGCAATGGCCTGGCCAAGCCCCTGCGCCCCGCCGGTGACCAGGGCTACGCGGCCGTTGAACGTGATCTGCATGCGTCGCTCAGGATGTTGAAGGTGGCGAGAGAGCGCTGGCGCTTGCCGTCCTCGACGTCATGGATCAGCTCCACCAGACGCCGGATTACCGGCGTATCGACCCCGGCCTCGCTACCCAGCTCGGCGATGATGCCGATCTGCGGATCGATCTCGGTCTTGCGCTTGCGTACGGCGAGGTCGCGCCAGATGCCGGAATGCGTCTTGGCGCTGTGACGATTGAACTCGGCGAGGTCGGCGACGCTCTGCCGCGAGCCCGTCTCCGGCGCACCCGGAAAGAAGGCAGCCGGATCGAAGCCGCTGAAACCCACCGGCCTGACCTTGCGGGCCATCGCCACCTGCATCACTTCACGCGCCAGCCGATCGAAGACGATGAAACGCGCCGGATCGTCGAAATTGGCGCTGATCGAATCGTCGTTGAGCGCCGTGGCGAAGAGCATGGCGCCATAGGCCAGCTTGCCCCAGAGATAGCCCCAGATATTGTCGGTAAGCACGGCATCGGGCTCGAAGACCTGCAGCAGCCTGTGCATCTCGCGAGTACGCTCGCGCGTCCTGCCATCGATCTCGCCGACAACCACCGAGGCGCGGTTGCCGCGGATGATGCGGCCCGGCCCCAGCCAGTCGGCCCCGAAATTGACAAAGCAGCCCATGGTGCGCTCGGCACCCAGCCGTTTGCTGATGGCGATCTCGTTGAGGCCGTTCTGGGCCGAAAGCACGTAGCCGTCGGGCTTCAGATGCTTCGCCAGTGCGCTGAGTGCCGCCTCCGTGGCCGGGGCCTTCACCGCCAGGACGATGCGGGAATAGACGCCCTGTAACTCCTCCGGCGTTTTGGCCGGGATCACCTGCGTAAACTGATCGACCGGCCCCTCGATGACCAGACCACTGGTCCGGCACGCCTCGACATGCTCGCGCACGATATCGACCAGCAGCACCGGGATGCCGGCCCGCGCCCAGTAGGCGCCTATCGTGCCGCCAATGGCGCCTGCGCCCCAGATGACGATCGGTTCCTGGCTCATGCGGCACTCAGCCGGTGCACATCCTTGTGGGTCGCCACGTGGACGACGCCGTCGCCGGCGATCCAGCCCCGCGCCATGCCCAGCGTGTTGAACGGCACGAGCACGCGCCCACTGGCGTCGACCGCCACCATCCCGGCTCCGATCTTGTGGGAGCCCAGCGTGTCGATCACGGCGGCCGTCGCCTGATCCAGCGTCTGGCCGGCGTAATGCATACGCGCAGCGACGTCGTAGGCTGCGACCCGGCGGATAAAGATCTCGCCCTGTCCCGTGCCCGAGACGGCGCACACACCGTTGCGGGCGTAGGTGCCGGCCCCGATGATCGGTGAATCCCCGACCCGCCCAACCGGCTTGTTGTTGAAGCCGCCGGTCGAGGTTGCCGCGGCGAGGTTGCCCTTGCCGTCGAGCGCCACCGCGCCGACCGTGCCGTGCTTCTCCGCCTCGCTGGCCAGCGCGATGGTGCCGCGCGCCTTGCGGGCCTTGAGCGAGGCGAGTGCTTTTACCCGCCGCTCGGTGGTGAAATGGGTGTTCTCTACCGTTTCGAGACCAACACGCGCCGCGAATTCGTCCGCCGCCGATGAGGTCAGCAGCACGCAATCGGTCTTCTCCATCACCGCCCGCGCCGCGCGGATCGGATTGCGGATGCGCCGCGTGGCGCAGACGGCGCCCGCGGCCAGCGTTGCCCCGTCCATGATCGAGGCGTCGTGCTCGTGCTCGCCGCTCTCGGTCAGCGCCGCGCCGTAGCCGGCGTTGAAATGCGGGCTGTTCTCCATGACGACGACGGCCGCCTCGACCGCGTCGATCGCCGAACCGCCGGCCGTGAGGATCTTCCAGGCGACGCGCAGTGATTCACCCAGGTGCTGGTTAGTCTCCGCCCACTCCGCTTCGGTCAGAAGGTCGCGGGCCAGCGTGCCGCAGCCGCCATGGATGCCGATTGCCAGTGGCATACCCATTCGCCCCATCATAAGAAGAGAGGGAGCGCCGCAGCGCTCCCTCCCGTTACCCCGTTTCTTAGTTCGCGGGCTTGATGTTCATGGCCAGCGTGTCTTCGTCGACACGGGCCTTGATCTTGACCTTGCTCTTCTGCATGGCCCAGGCCGAGCCGACCGCAACCAGCGGCAGGCGCGGCCGGTCGACATGAACCAGCTCGTTGGCCTGCTCGAGGAGCGAGCGGCGCTTGCCCTCGTCCATCTCAACCGCCGCGTCCTGGATCAGCTTGTCCATCTTCGGGTTGACATAGCCGAGCACGTTGAACGCGCCGAACTTCTTCGCCGGGTCGTTCGAGTGCGCCACCGAGGAGAGCGTGTAATGCGCCTCGCCGGTCAGCGTGCCCCAGCCCGACATCGACATCGAGAACTCGCCGCGCGAGCGGGCCGGGAAGAACACGGCCGCCGGCTGGGCGTTGGCTGTGGCGTCGATGCCCACGGCGGCGAGCATCTGCGCCACCGAGGTGCCGACCTGCCGGTCACCCGGCAGACGGTCGCTGGTGAAGCTGAAGGTCACCTTGAAGCCGTTGGGATAGCCCGCTTCGGCCAGCAGCTTCTTCGCCTGGTTGGGATCGTACTTGAGGACCGGGATCTTCTTGCTGTAGCCGAAGATGCTGGGCGTGACGAGCTGGTTCTGCTCCTTGCCCAACCCTTCCATGGCGATCTCGGCCAGCGCCTTGCGGTCGATGGCGAGGTCGATGGCTTCACGCACCTTGGCATCCTGCATCGGGTTCTTGGCGAGTGCCGAGCCGTCTTTGGCGCTGACCTGCGGGGCCTTGTCCCGCATGTCGAGCTCCATGTTGAAGATGTAGACGGTCTCGATGGTCTGGACCGTGAGGCGGTTGTCGCGCTTCAGGGTCTCGACGTCCGACGCCGGCACGCGGGTGATCAGGTCGATCTGCCCGGCCTTGAGCTGGGCGACGCGCGCCGCGTCGTTCGGGATCTCCTTGCGCACATGGCGGGCCCAGGGTTCCTTGCCGCCCCAGTAGCCGTCGAAGCGATCCAGGATGAGCTGGTCCTTCGGCGTCCATGAAACGAACTTGTAGGGGCCCGTGCCGATGGCCGCCTTGCCGTTGTTGAACGCCTCGTTGGCCGTGTCCTTGGTCAGACCGGCCGCCGCCTTGTGCGAGACGATGAACAGGCGGATGAAGTCGTTCGGCAGGTTGGGTGCCGGTCCGTCGGTAATGAACTGGATGGTGTGCGGATCGACGATCTTCATCGACTGCACGCGGCGCACATAGATGGTCGTCGGGTTCGGGCCGGCGACCATCGGGATGCGCTCGACCGAAAATTTGACGTCCTCGGCCGTGAAGTCCGAGCCGTCATGGAACTTCACGCCGCGGCGCAGCTTGAACTCCCAGGTCGTGTCGTTGACCGCCTTCCAGCTCTCGGCGAGCCGCGGCTCGATCTCGAGCCCGTCGCCCGACCAGGTCAGCGAGTCGAACACGTGCTTCAGCGCCTCGGCATGGGTGCCGGTGGCGGTGAAGTGCGGGTCGATCGATTCCGGGCCGGCGCGCACGCCGATGGTCAGCGTCTGTGCCGTGGATTGGGTTGCCGCCGCCGAGACCAGCGCACCGGCGAGCGCGATTGCCGTAAAGCCGCTCCTGTAGATCGTCATTGTGACTCCTCCTCAACGAGTTGGGTGGGCCATTTGGGAGAATCCTCCACCAGCCGCGCGAGCAGTGAATTCAGCGTGCGCTGCTCATCCGCGTTCAGCACCGACAGCATGCGCTGCTCGCGCTCCACCATCGGCAAAAGCGTTTCATCGAAGATGCGCCGCCCCTCGGCGGTGAGACGCAGAACATAGCTGCGCCGGTCGCGCGGGTCGGGCGCGCGGCGGATCAGCCGGCGGCGCAGCAGCTTCTGGATGGCGCGGCTCAGCGTGTTCTTGGGGAACCCTGATGAGGCGCAGACATCCTTGGCCGCGAGGCCATCTCGCAGGCCGAGCGAATAGATCACCACGTAGTCGGGCCGCGCCAGGCCGTAGCGCTGCTCGATCCAGCCGTAGACCGGGATGTTGAAGTGGAAACCGAGATGGTTGATGCGGAAGGAGAACCAGCAGGGGTTCTCCCACAGCTTGAGCGCGATCAGCGGATGCAGCGCCGCGCCCCCCGGCGAGCCCGCGCTCTCCGTGGACCGGTCCCGCCCCAGCACTCCCCCTTGCGGCGTCGTGACCATCGTCTGGCCCAGATAGTTCCAGATGGAACTTGACGACAAAGGCGACGCTTGGTCAAGTGGTCTTGAGCGTTGCTCCCGGGGAGATGGGCCATGCGGATCGCCGATGCCAACTGGATGCAGATCGAAGAGCGGGTGAAGCACGACAATCGCTGCGTGCTGCCCATCGGCAGCACCGAGCAGCACGGCTACCTCAGCCTCTGCGTCGACATGATCCTGTCCGAAAAAGTGTCGATCGACGCCAGCGAGCCACTGGGAGTGCCGGTTTATCCGGCAGTCCCCTACGGCACCACGCCCTACTACGCCGATTTTCCGGGCACGGTGACCCTGCGGCTCACCACCTACATCGCCCTGATCGAGGACATCCTCGAAAGCATCTATCGCAGCGGCTTCCGCCGCATCGTCGTGGTCAACGGCCATGGCGGCAACGGCCCGATCCAGGGATTCCTCAAGGAATGGATGAGCCGCAAGATGGACGCGCGGGTGAAATTCCACGAATGGTACAGAGCGCCCAAGACCTGGGCCAAGACCATGGAGATCGACCGCGAGGCCTCGCACGCCAGCTGGATGGAGAACTTCCCCTGGACGCGCCTCCCTGGCGTGGAGATGCCCAAGACCCGCAAGCCACAGGTCGACATGGTGAAGATGCAGACCTCGAACCCGGCCGAGGTGCGGAAACTGGTCGGCGACGGCAATTATTACGGTCTCTACCAGCGCCCCGATGAAGACGTGCTGGCGCTGTGGAAGGTCGCGGTCGAGGAGACGCGCGAAATCATCGACACGGGCTGGCACTGACGCGCCGCCAGAGCGGGGGAACCGCCGGTGATCGGCTTCCTGATCCAGCGCCTGCTGCAGGCGGCCGTGGTGATGATCCTCATCTCGGCGCTGGTCTTCATCGGCGTCTTTGCCGTCGGCAACCCGATCGACGTCCTGATCTCGCCCGACGTCACCCAGCAGATCCGCCTCGACACCATCGCCGCCTACGGCTTCGACAAGCCGCTCTGGGAGCAATACTGGAACTTCCTCGACCGGCTGGTGCACGGCAATTTCGGGCGCTCCTTCGTCTTCAACATGCCGGTGCTGCAGCTCATCCTGTCGCGCCTGCCGGCGACGCTTGAGCTCACCATCGCCGCCGTCGTCGGGGCGACGGCGATCGGCATCCCGCTTGGCATGTACGCCGGCTACCGGCCCGACAGCCCCATCACCAAGACCATCATGGGCCTGTCGATCCTCGGCTTCTCGGTCCCGACCTTCTGGATCGGCCTCGTCCTGATCATGACCTTCGCCGTCTGGCTCGGCATCCTGCCGGCCGGCGGCCGCGGCGACACGGTGGCGATCTTCGGCATCGAGTGGAGCTTCCTCACCCTCAACGGCCTCTCGCACCTCTTCCTGCCGGCGCTCAACCTGTCGCTGTTCAAGCTGGCCATGATGATCCGCCTCGCTCGCGCCGGAACCCGCGAGATGATGCTGACCGACACGATCAAGTTCGCCAGGGCCTCCGGCCAGTCGGAAAGCACGATCCTGCGCCGCCACGTGCTGCGCCAGATTTCCATCCCCATCGTCACCGTGTTCGGCCTCGAATTCGGCTCGACCCTCGCCTTCGCCGTGGTGACCGAGACGATCTTCTCCTGGCCCGGCCTCGGCAAGCTGATCATCGATTCCATCCAGTCGCTCGACCGGCCGGTAATGGTCGCCTACCTGATGCTGGTCGCCTTCCTCTTCATCATCATCAATTTCCTGGTCGACATCGCCTACGCCGCCCTCGATCCCCGCCTGCGCACGCGGAGATCGTAGATGGACAGGTCGACACCGGCGGCGCGATTCTGGGCCGAGTTCCGCGAGAGTCACATCGCCACCGCGGCCCTGGCGCTGATCCTCATCGTCGCCACGCTGGCGCTCCTCGCCCCCTGGATCGCGCCGCAGAATCCCTATGACATCGGCAAGCTGGTGCTGATGGACGCGCGCCGCCCGCCCGGCCATGTCAGCGCCGCCACCGGTGCGGTCTACTGGCTGGGCACCGACGCGCAAGGGCGCGACCTGCTCTCGGCCATCATGTGGGGTTTGCGCATCTCCGTGCAGATCGGCGTCGCCGCCGGCTGCATCGCCTTCGTGGTCGGCGCGACGCTGGGCGCCACCGCCGCCTTCGTCGGCGGGCGCATCGAGATGCTGATCATGCGCTTCATCGACCTGCAGCTCTCCTTCCCGGCGATCCTGCTGGCCCTCGTGCTCTCGGCCCTGCTTGGTCAAGGCAAGATGCAGATCATCATCGCGCTGGTGACGGCGCAGTACGCCTACTTCGCCCGCACCGCGCACGGCGCCGCACAGGCCGAACGCGCCAAGGACTATGTCGAGGCCGCGCTGTCGACGCCGCTGCCGGCGAGCCGTGTGATCTTCCGCCATATCCTGCCCAACTGCCTGCCGCCGCTGATCGTCGTGGCCACGGTGCAGGTGGCCAATTCCATCGCGCTCGAAGCCACACTCTCCTTCCTCGGCCTCGGCCTGCCGGTGACCGAGCCGTCGCTGGGCACGCTGATTGCCAACGGCTTCCAGTACATGCTCTCCGGCCGCTACTGGATTTCCATCTATCCCGGCATCGCGCTCATCGTCCTGATCGTGGCCATCAACCTGGTCGGCGACCAGATCCGCGACCAGCTCAACCCGCGGCTCAAGCGATGACGGCGCTGCTCGAGGTCCGCAACCTGGCGACGCACTTCTTCACCCGCGGCGGCGTGGTGAAAGCGGTCGACGACATTTCCTTCTCGCTCGCCACCGGCGAGATCCTCGGCCTGGTCGGCGAGTCCGGCTCGGGCAAGAGCATGACCGGCTACTCGCTGCTCGGCCTGATTGATCCCCCGGGGCGGATCGTCCAGGGCTCGATCAAGCTGAAGGGGCAGGAGCTGGTCGGCCTTCCGCAAAAGGAGTTGCGGCGGCTGCGCGGCAAGCGTCTGGCGATGGTCTTCCAGGACCCGATGACCACGCTCAACCCGGTGCTGACCATCGCCGAACAGATCCGGCTGGCCATCGAGGCGCACGAGAAAATCTCGATCGCCGCCTCGCGCGCCCGCGCCATCGACGTGCTGACCCGCGTCGGCCTGCCCGATGCGGACGCACGGCTCGACAACTATCCGCACCAGTTCTCCGGCGGCATGCGCCAGCGCGTGGCCATCGCCATCGCGCTGCTCAACCGGCCGGACCTGATCATCGCCGACGAGCCGACGACGGCGCTCGACGTCTCGATCCAGGCCCAGATCCTGACCGAGATGAAGTCGCTGGTGCGCGACCTCGGCACGGCGCTGATCTGGATCAGCCACGACCTCGCCGTGGTCTCGGCCATGGCCAGCCGCATCCAGGTCATGTACGCCGGCCGCATCGTCGAATCCGGACCGACCGCCGCCGTGCTGCGCGCTCCCCAGCATCCCTACACCCAGGGCCTGCTCAACTCCCTGCCCTCGCGCGCGGCACCGGGCCAGAAACTCACCCAGATCAGCGGCCTGCCGCCGTCGCTCGCCTCGCTGCCGCCCGGCTGCGCCTTCCATCCGCGCTGCCCGAAGGCCGACGGCGTGTGCCTGACGGCGCCCGAGGTCACCGCCAGCGGCGCGCGCGGCTGGCGCTGCCACCACCCGCTGCAGGGTGCGGCGGCATGAGCGCGCCCATTGTCGCGGTCGAGGGCGCCTCGCGCTTCTTCACCCAGCACGTCACGCTGGGCGAGCAGATCGCCGGCGCCTTCGGCACGCCGGTCGACCGCCGCCCGGTTCGCGCGGTCGACAACGTGTCGCTCAGCGTGGCGCCGGGTGAAGTACTGGGACTGGTCGGCGAGTCCGGCAGCGGAAAGAGCACACTCGGCCGCATGATCGCCGGCATCCTCGTCCCCACGGCTGGTCGCGTCAGTCTCGACGGCAAGCCGGTGATAAGCGAGGGACGGACCCCGCGCAAATGCACGACCCGCGTGCAGATGATCTTCCAGGACCCCTACGCCTCGCTCGATCCGCGCATGCGCGTCGGCGACACCATCGCCGAGGGTCCTCTCGCCCATAATCTGGTGAGCAAGGGCGAGGCCCTGCCTTATGTGGAGCGCTGGCTGAAGATGGTCGGCCTCGACCCCGACGCCGCCGGACGCTACCCGCACCAGTTCTCCGGCGGCCAGCGCCAGCGCATCGCCATCGCAAGGGCGCTGGCCATGAAGCCCGACGTGCTGGTCTGCGACGAACCTGTCGCCTCGCTCGATGTCTCGATCCAGGCCCAGGTGCTCAACCTGTTCCTCGCCCTGCGCCGTGAGCTCAACCTCACCATGCTGTTCATCAGCCACCATCTCGGCGTGGTGCGGCACGTCTCCGACCGCGTGGCCATCATGTATCTCGGCCGCATCGTCGAGATCGGCAGCGCCGACGCCGTCTACACCAATCCGCAGCACCCCTATACGAAGGCGCTGCTGGCCAGCGTGCCGCAGCTGGTGCTCGAGGACGATATCACGGTGAGCTTCAAGCCGATCCAGGGCGAGCTGCCCTCGCCGGTCGCCCCGCCGCCGGGCTGCCATTTCCATCTTCGCTGCCCGATCGCCGCAGAACGCTGCCGGAGCGAGATTCCGGCGATGCGCAACGCGAATGCGAACCAGGTCGCCGCCTGTCATCTGGTGAATCCCTCGTAAGCGCGAGATGGGGATTCAGAGACGTTTCGTCCAGAGTGACACCGGTCGTAATTAAGGGATTCCGTGCTAAGTGATATTCATATTAGACATACTGGACACATATCCAGAATCAGAAGACAAATGGAATCAAGGTCCTGGCGCCTAATAAAATTGCCGCCACCTCATCGCCACAATCCGCTTTTTATTTCGCGACGTTCACCCTTATGACGTTCCACGAGGCCGGCTTGAGGCTGGCGTGGATGTGCTCGCCGTCGACGCGCACCCCGTTCAGCGCGGTCGGCGCCACCTTGTCGGGCTCTGCCTTGCTGTTGATCGCCTTGAGATCGGCGTGGTGGAGCTGCAGCGCCTTCTCGACCCGGAGATTGCCGAAGCCCTTGGCGGCGACGCGCAGCGGCATCTCCTCCTTGAGGCTACGGTTGAGCGCGAACAGGGTCAGCATCCCCGCCTTGTCGTCATGCACGGCCGAAAGCTTCAGGTTCGGCGCCTTGGGCACGGGGAAATAGAGGTCTTGCGGCCCGCGCGGGTCGTAGTAGGTCGCCTCGTAGGTCGGCGAATCGATCTGGGTGCGCAGCACCCGCCCCCGGCCGAAATTGCTGAAATGCGCGAAGGGATGGAAGATCGTCTGGCGCCAGGCCGGGCCGCCGGTCTCGGTCATGATCGGGGCGATGACGTTGACCAGCTGCGCCAGGCAGCCGGCCTTCACCCGGTCAGCATGGTTGAGCAGCGAGATGCACGCACCGCCGAAGGCCAGCGCGTCCTCCATGTTGTAGATCTCCTCGAGGATCGGCGGGGCCTCCGGCCAGCCCGGCAGCACCCGCTCCTGGCGGTTGCGGCGGGTGCGGTACCAGACGTTCCACTCGTCGAAGCTCAGCATGATGCGCTTGCTCGAGCGCCGCCGCGCCGCCACCGCGTCGGCGATGGCCACGACCTCATCGATGAAGCTGTCCATCAGGTCGCAGGCGGCGAGGAAAGCCGGCGTATCGCCGGCGTAGTTGTTGATGTAGGTGTGCAGCGAGATGAACTCCACGTGATCGAACGTGTGCTCGAGCACCGTCTCTTCCCAGGCGCCGTAGGTCGGCATGCTGCGCCCCGACGAGCCGCAGGCCGCCAACTCGATCGACGGATCGATCCAGCGCATCATCTTCGCCGCCTCGACGGCGATGCGGCCGTACTCGGTGGCGGTCTTGGCCTCCATCTGCCACGGCCCGTCCATCTCGTTGCCCAGGCACCAGAACTTGACGTCGTGCGGCTTCTCCCAGCCGTGCTTGCGGCGCATGTCCGACCACGCCGTGCCGGAGGGATGGTTGCAGTACTCGACCATGTTGCGCGCCGCGTCGCCGGCCCGCGTGCCCAGATTGACCGCCAGCATCGGCTCGATGTCGGCCATGCGGCACCAGTCGATGAACTCGTTGGTGCCGAACGTGTTGGGCTCGGTCGACATCCAGGCGAGATCGAGCCGGCGCGGCCGGTCCTTGACCGGGCCCACACCGTCTTCCCAATTGTAGCCGGAGACGAAATTGCCGCCGGGATAGCGCATGATGGTGGGTGCGAGCTCGCGCACCAGCGCCATCACGTCCTGGCGGAAGCCCTGCTTGTCGGCCGTCTTGTGACCCGGCTCGTAGATGCCGTTGTAGACGCAGCGCCCGAGATGCTCGATGAAAGCGCCGAACAGGCGCTTATCGGTGACGCCGATCTCGAAATCGCGGTGCAGAAGAACGTCGACGTTACGCATGTTGACTGACCTCCATCGGGAAACTCAGACCTCGCCGGCCGCCGCGGCGCTTTCGGCGAGCATCCCGCCGGCGCTGCCGGCGGCCTCGGGCGAAAGCACCGCCTGCTTGAGGCGGATCGAATAGGGGTGTTGCGGGTTGTCGAGCACGGCCCGGGCGGCGCCGCTCTCCACCACCTGCCCCTTGCGCATGATGATAATGCGGTCGCTGATGTAGTAGGCGGTTGCCAGGTCGTGGGTGATGTAGATGATCGAGACCTTCAGCTCGTCGCGCAGCTGGCGCAGCAGGTTGACGATCGACATGCGCAAGCTGGCGTCGACCATCGAGACCGGCTCGTCGGCCACGATCAGCGCCGGCTTCGAGATCAGCGCGCGGGCGATGGCGATGCGCTGCAACTGTCCGCCTGAGAGCTCGTGCGGGTAGCGCCCCCTGATCTCCGCCAGCGACAGGCCGACATTGCGCAGCGCCCGGTCGCTGGCCGCCTCGATCTCGGGCGGCGTGGTCAGGCCGGCGATGTGGCGCGCCGTCATGAACAGGTAGCGATCGACCTTCTTCATCGGGTTGAAGGCTTCGAACGGATTCTGGAAGATCGGCTGCACCTGCCGCATGAAGGCAAGGCGCGCGGCGGCGCCGCGAATCGTTGAGAGATCCTGGCCGCGGAAGCGGATGGCGCCGCTGCTCGGCTCCACCATGTTGAGGATCATACGGGCGAGCGTGGTCTTGCCGCTGCCCGACTCCCCGACGATGGTGAAGATCTCCGGCCTGTCCGCCTCCAGGGTGAAGCTCACCCCGTCGACGGCGCGCAGCTTGTGGCGCGACAGGATGCTGCCCAGGCTGTAGACCCGGTGGACGTCGGCGATCTCGAGCAGCGGGGCCATCAGGCGGCCCCCCTCTCTAAAGCAGACGCCGGGGTCACGGCGAAACAGGCGACGCGCCGTCCCGGCGCCACCTCGACCATCGGCGGCACCTGCGCCTTGCAGACATCCATGGCCAGCGGGCAGCGCGGGTGGAAACGGCAGCCGGGCGGCGGATCGGCGAGGTTCGGCGGCGAGCCTTCCAGGCCTTTCTTGGGCACCGTGTTGCCGATGCGCGGCAGGCTGGCCACGAGATGCGCCGTGTAGGGGTGCCTGGGCGAGCGGAAGACCTCGCCTGTCGGCCCCTCTTCCACCAAACGTCCGGCGTACATGATGCCCAGGCGGTGGCAGAGGTTGGCATGCACCGCGAGGGCGTGGGTGACGAAGATCAGCGACGAGCCGATTTCCTTCTGCACGTCGCGGATCATGGCCAGCACGCCATTCTGCACGATGACGTCGAGCGCCGTGGTCGGCTCGTCGGCAATGATGAATTCCGGCCGGCAGACCGTGGCGAGCGCGATGGCCACGCGCTGACGCATGCCGCCCGAGAGCTGGTGGGGATAGGCCGAGAGAATCTCGGGGTTGAGATCGAGCCGCTGCAGATGGCCGCGGACGATGTCGAGGAACTCAGCCTTCCTCTTGCCGATATGACGGAAAGCGAAATCGACGAAGGCGCGCTCCACCCGGCGCACCGGGTTCAGCACGCTCATCGAGCCCTGCATGATGTAGGACAGGTGCTTCCAGCGGATGGCGGCGACGGTCTCGTCGTCGGCCTTCTGCATGTCCACCGGGCGACCGCCGAAATTGAAGGTGATCGAGCCGCCGACCACGCGCAGCGGCGGCTTGGTCGCCGCGGCAATAGTCCGGATCAGGGTCGTCTTGCCGCAGCTGGACTCACCGGCCAGGCCGTAGATCTCGTTGGCGTTGACGTGGAAGCTCACGTCGTCGACCGCCCGCACCTCCCGGTCGAGCCCGAAGGAGGAGATCTTGTAGTAGGCGCGCAACGCCTCGACTTTCAGCACCGGAGCGGCCGCGGCACTCATCCCGACACCCGGTTCAGGCGGCTGCGCGGATCGATATGCTCGTTCATCGACACGGCGAGCAGAAACAGGCCGACGAAGGCGATGACCACCAGCAGCACCGGGAAGAGGATCCACCACCACACCCCGGCGACCAGCGCGGTGTGCTGGTTTGCCCAGTAGATCAGCACGCCGATGGTCGGTGTGTTGATATCGGTGAAGCCGAGTACCGAGAGCGTCACCTCGAGCCCGATCGACCAGTTCATGTTGTTCATCAGGGTCGAAAAGACGATGGGCATGACGTAGGGCAGATGCTCCTGCGCCAGAATCTGCCGCATCTTCATGCCGGAGAAGATGCTGGTTTCGGTGAACTCGCGGGTACGCAGGCTCATGGCGATCGAGCGGATCAGCCGGGCGTCATAGGCCCAGCCCAGGCAGGACATGGCGAGCGCCAGAAGCCCCCACGACATCTTGTCGCGCATCACGAAATAGAAAAGGACGAGGATCGGGAAGAGCGGGATGACAATGAAGGTGTCGTTGATCGACATCAGGATGCGATCGACGATACCGCCGGCGTAGCCGGCGATCAGGCCGATGACCAGCGAGAGGATGCGGCTCAGGAGCGCGACGGCGAAGCCGAAGAGCAGCGTGTTGCGGATGGCGAAGGTCAGCAGCCAGAAGACGTCCTGGCCGCGCGAGGTGGTCCCCAGCGGATAGGCCCAGGAGGGGGGCACGTCGGGCGGCACGACGAAGCTGTCGTTGGGCGGGTATGGCGAGAAGAACGACAGCGACGCGAAGACCACGACGAAGCCCAGCAGGACAACGCCGAATGCGAATTCGCGGTTGTAGCGGAAGAGGTCGAGGATGACCCTAAGCATGGGTACGAGCCCCGTTGACCCTCTCCGCCCGTTTACGGGGGGAGAGGGTGCGAGCGGCAGCGAGCGGGTGAGGTGGGTTCCGGCGGCGCGACCACCTCACCCTTCCCGTTGCTGCGCAACGGGCCCCTTCCCTCTCCCCCGCTCCGCGGCGGAGAGGGAGAAATAGGTCACGCAGCATCTGAGTGATTGCGCGGCTCATCCCCTACCTCACCCTCACCCGGGGATCGAGCAGCGGATAGAGCAGGTCGATGAGGAAGACCGCGGTCGAGACGGCGATGATGGAGATGGTGGTGATGCCCAGGACCAGGCTGTAGTCACCGACGTGCACGGCCTGGATCAGCAGATGGCCGATCCCCGGATAGCCGAAGACCTGCTCGGTGATGATGGCGCCGTTGAAGATGGCGCCCAGCGACATGGCGAGGCCGGTGACCTGGGGAACCAGCGCGTTGCGCATGACGTAGGAGCCGAGGATCCGACGGCGATCCACCCCGCCCAACTCGGCGTAGGTGACGTAGTCCTCGGTCACCACGTTGGAGACCAGGGAGCGCATGCCCATGAACCAGCCGCCGAGCCCGACCAGCACCAGCGAGGCGATGGGCAGGATGGAATGGATCAGCAGACTGGTGAGGAACGGCAGGTTGAAGCCGCGCGCCAGGTTGATCTGCGCACCGCCGCTGATCGGCAGGACCGGCCAGAGATAGCCGAAGACGATCAGCATCATGAAAGCAACGATGTAGTAAGGGATCGGGTGGAAGGCCATGGCCAGCACGCCGGCGAAGCGCAGGCTGCGGCTGCGATGGTAGTAGCCGGCAAGCCCGCCGAGCAGGTTGCCAAGGATCCAGGTCAGTATCGTCGAGGTCACCAGCAGCCCGAGGGTCCAGGGCAGCGCGCGGCCGATCAGCGCCGAGACCGGCGCGGGAAAGGCCGAGAGCGACGGCCCGAAATCGAGCACCGCGACGCGCCGCCAGAAGGTCAGGTACTGGTCGAGCAGACTGCCCTCGAGTCCGTAAAGCTCCTTGAGCGACTGCCGCATCAGGGCGATCGCTTCGGGGTTCACGGCGCCGAACATGGTGGCGGCCGAGATCGTCTGCTCGACGGGATCGATCGGCGTCGAATGCGTGACAATGAAGGAGATGTTGATGCCGATGAACACGACGAGCACGAACTGGCCCAGTCGCGTCAGCAGGTAGACCCCGTACCCTCGCATCACTATCCCGGCGCTGAAAAGAGAGCGCGGGACCGGCCTGAAGACCGATCCCGCGCGGACGTTACGTGTTCACTGGGTCGGCTTGAGCCGGACCATCATGTACTTGGTGTTGGCCCAGTTCGGCACCGGGTCGGTGTAAGGCGCCGTCTCGGCGTTGGGGTAGCCGGTCCAGTAGGTCGTATCCATCACCGTGAACACGTTGTAGGACATCAGCGGGATGGTCGGCATCTCGCGCGCCACCAGCTTGACGTACTCGCGGCCGAGCTCGATGCCCTTGGGATCGTCGAAGCCGATCCCGCGGATCTGCTCGATGATCTTGTCGAGCTCGGGATGCGACCAGCGGCTCCAGTTGCGCGGCGGCTGCATCTTCCCCGGCTCGGCGATGAACTGCGAGTGCCACGAGTCCAGGAAGAAGGACAGGTCGGGATGGCCGCCCCAGGTCTCCACGGCCCAGCTGATGATCGCCTCGTAGTCGCCGGAGTTCCGGCGATCGAGCAGGCTGCCCTGCGCCACCACCGTGGTGGCATCGATGCCGAACTGTCGCCACTGCTGGGCGATCATGCTGCCGGCGCGGGTCATCACCGGCCGCAGCTCGCCTTCCACCGTGATGCGGATGGAGAAGCGCTTGCCGTCCGGTGTGTACCAGTCATTGCCGCGCTTGGTGAAACCGGCCCGCTGCAGCAGCTCGGTCGCCACCTGCGGATTGGGCTTCCACCAGCCGCGCCCGAACGACTTGGCGATGACCGCCGGGTCGGTCGGGATCTGGTCGCCCATCGACGGGCGCAGCATGTCGGCGATCTGCTTGCCGACGGTGGGATCGTAGGGCTTGTACTTGGTCTTGCCAGTGTCGATCTCGAAGTCCTTGAGCCAGGCTTCCATCGGCTCGTGATAGACCTCGGGATAGTTACCGGTGGGCGGCACGCCGATGGCCGAGATCGTCGCCGCCCCGCGATACGAGGCCATCGACACCGCCTTCATGTCGATGAGCAGCGCCAGCGCCCAGCGCATATCCCGGCTTTTGAACAGCGGGTTCTGGTGATTGAAGATCACCATCGGCAGCGTCGGATCGGGATGGGCGTAGGGGAAGCCCTTGAACCAGCCCTGCGAGGTCTTCGACTGCCGCGCCAGGGTGAACATGCCCTCGGGCGAGGTGTCGTGGATGATGTCGAGCTCGTGGTTGAGCTGGGCGATGACGCGCTTATCCGGCGGACCCGGATCGACATAGGTTACGTATTTCGGCCCGGGCTCGCCGAAGCGCGCCACCGTGGTGCGCTGCCAGTCGGGCCGCTTCTGCCAGATGAACCACTTGCCGTCCTTGTCGTAGCTGTGGAGCGTGTACGGCCCCAGCGTGACCGGCGGGTCGTTGGCGAACTTGGTGATGTCGCCCGCCTTCTCGAAGACGTGCTTGGGCATCATCCACATGGCGTTCCAGCGCACGGTGTAGAGCGCGTGGAAGCGTGAATTGGGCTTCTTGAGCTTGAAGACCACGGTATAGGGATCGGGCGCCGAGATGCTGGCCACGTTGACCTGCACGGCCGCGCTCCAGCGCAGGCCGTTGGTCTTGAGATGCGTCTCGATCGTGTAGACCACGTCGGCGGCGGTGAACTCGACGCCGTCGCTCCAGTAGATGCCGCGCCGCAGCTTCACCGTCATTTCGGAGAAGTCGGCGTTGTAGATCGGCTTCTCCGAGGCGAGCGAGTTGTCCCAGACTCCGTCGACGCCCTTGTTGGGGTCGATGTACCAGAACGTATCCATCGCCAGCTGATGCAGGCCGGTCGACTGGCCGCCCGCGTTGATGCCCCAGATGTTGAACCAGCCGGGGTTCTTGATCGTGCCCTCGGGGTTCTCGACGATCAGGACTTCTTTTCGCGGCAGGTTGGAAATGCCGCTTTGGGCGTGGGCGGCGGTAGCCGCCAGCAACGCTCCACTAACGAACGCCACGCAACGCCAGATGCGCATCGTTGTCCTCCCTCGCTGGCGCCGGATTGGTTCGGCGCGATCTCGTTGCGAAAGAGGCTAACGCGCTCGGTTAATAGGGTCAACAATGCTGATATGTATCAGCTTTTCTGATTTACTCGGGCGCCGGGCTCGCGCAGGTAAAGCCGCATGACGATGTCCTGGTCGTAATTGCCGAAGCCGCGGCCGAAGATATTGACCCCGCCCGGACGCTTGGCCTTCTCGTCGATGCCGATCTTCAGGCGGATCGAATGATGGGCGTCGAGGTCGAGCTGCTTCAGGTTGATGCGCGACACCTTCACGCCGTCGACGAAGCAGCCCTTGTCCGATATCCGCCACGCGGTGAGCTTGCCGTACTGCGAGCCCTCGAGCTTCCACCAGCGCGGCGTGTGGATGCCGCGCTTGTCGCCGAAATCGCCGGGCGAGGTCCAGGTCCCCACCATGACGTCGTTGACCCACAGGCTGATATCCGACGGCCAGTCGGTGTTGGTGCCCGGGACCTCCGAGGAGATCTCGAGGGTGAACTCGATGGCCTCGATCGCGGCGTTGGCGATCCTGGCGTTGTTGGGGAATTTGTATTCGACGTAGCCGCGGCCGAACCACAGCAGCGCCGCCTGCATGCGGCTGGGATCGAGAAACAGGTCCGGCACGTCGAGCAGGCCGATGATGCCCTCGGTCGAGCACAGGCCGCAGGGTGCTGACACCTGATAGCTGGTGTAGAGGCCGAGCGGCATCGCCACCTCGATCATGCGGTCCTGCTGCTCCGCCGTTACGCCGTCGAGGCGGATGAAGACCTCGTCGTAGCGCACCGAGCAGACCTTCTGCTGGCCCTTGCTCGCCTTGATCGTCTCGGTACGGATGAGCTCGGAATCCTCGAGGATCTGCACGTTGGTGGCGATGGTCGATTGCGGCAGCTTCAGCGTCTTGCTGATCTCGTTGACGTTCATCGGCCCGTTGGAATGCAGCAGGCGCAGGATCTTGATGCGGATCGGCGACGACAGGCCGCGCAGGACCTCGAGCTTGTCCAGCGGATCGATGGTCAGGATGTTGCGGCGGGCGCCGCCATTGGCGTTCACGGATCAGGTCCCGGTCGTGGCGGCGCCACCGTATCAAACCTTCTGATCCGCTCACAACCGGCCGGCGTATAATAGGGGTATGACCCCGACCTGCATCTGGCCGGCCCGGGCTCTCCTGGGCGAAGCCCCCGTCTGGCATGAGGCGGAACGCCGCCTTTACTGGCTCGACATCAAGGGGCACCGCCTGCGCGCCTGCAACGCCGCCGGCATGGACCGCGGCGTCATCGACCTGCCCTGCGTCACCGCCTCCCTGGTGCCGCGGCGCAGCGGCGGATTCGTGGTCGGGGCGCGCGGTCATGTCGCGGCGCTCGATCCGGCGCATGCCAGCAAGCTGCGCAATCTCGTGGCGCTGGAAGCGGACAAGCCGGGCAACCGTTTCAACGACGGCAAGGCGGACGCGGCGGGCCGCCTGTGGATCGGCTCGATGCACGATCCCGAGACGCAGGCGAGCGGTGCGTTCTACCGTGTCGATCCCGATCTCCGCTGGACATGCATGGACACGGGCTATGTGGTGACCAACGGCCCGGCGATTTCGCCCGACGGGCTCACGCTCTACCACACGGACTCACCGGCTCGAACGATCTATGCCTTCGACCTCGCCAGCGACGGCACGCTGAACCGCAAACGGGTGTTCGTGCGCCTGAACGACGACGAAGGCTATCCCGACGGCATGACCTGCGACGCCGACGGAAGGCTGTGGGTGGCGCATTGGGGCGGCAGCCGCGTCACCTGTCGCAACGAGGACGGCTCGGTGCGGCACACGATCGAGCTGCCCACGCCGTTCGTCACCAGCTGCTGCTTCGGCGGTCTGGGCTACAACACGCTCTTCATCACCACGGCGTCCATTGGACTGTCCGCCGAAGCGCGGCATAGCGATGCGCTCGCCGGCGGCCTGTTCTCGCTGACTCCGGGTGTGAGCGGTCTGCCGCCGGCGCAGTTCGCGGGCTAGATCCAGCCGCCATTCACGGCGAATTCCTGACATGTGACCAGCCGGCTGTCCTCGGCCGCCAGCCACAGCACCATGCGGGCGATGTCCGGCGGGTAGAGCTTCTCGGGGATGCACTGCCCCTTCATCAGCTCGGCTTCCGACTGTGGCGTCAGCCAGAGATCGATCTGGCGCTGGGTCAGGATCCAGCCCGGCACGATGGTGTTGACCCGGATGCCGTGCGGCCCGAGGTCGCGGGCCAAGGCGCGGGTCAGACCGATGGAAGCGGATTTCGCCGTCAGGTAGACCGGCATCCCGCCCTGCGCCAGCTTGAAGCTGATCGAGCTCATGTTGACGATCGAGCCCCAGCGCTGAGCGATCATGTCGTCCTTCACCGCCTGCGCCGCGAAGAACTGGTGGCGCAGATTGGTGTTCATGCGCTCGTCCCAGTATTCGGGGGTCACGGACTCGATGGAGTGGCGGTCGTCGCGCGCCGCGTTGTTGACCAGGATCGATACGGGGCCGAGAGCCTTGCGGATGCCGACGATAGCCGCCTTCAGCGCCTCGATGTCACGCAGATCGGCGACCACGCCGTGGCAGGCCTGGCCCCTGGCCTTCAGGGCGGCGTCCAGCCTGGCCGTCGCGTCCTTGTCGAAGTCGATGAAGCCGACCTTGGCCCCCTGCTCCGCCAGATGCGTGACGATGCTCTCGCCGATGCCCGAGGCGCCGCCGGTGACGATGGCGACACGGCCTTTGAGACTGGGATAGTTCGCGAAGCCGCTCATGCCTTTCGGCATCCGGCTTATTCGCGCGAATGCCCCCAATGGTTGACGGAGGGTTCCATTAACGGTCTCAGGCCGAAGACGTCAACCGTGTGCAGCGCCTCGGCCTGCGCCCATTCGAGGATCTCCATCTCGTCGACCGTCTTGACCTTGCGGTCCTCCATCAGGATCTGGCCCTGCACCAGCACCGTCTCGACGTCGGCGCCGCGCGCCATGGCGTGAACGCGGCTGGTCACCATGGCCATGGGTACGGCGTGCGGGCTGAACAGGTTGACCAGGATGATGTCGGCATCCTTGCCCACCTCGAGCGAGCCGATGCGGTCGTCCATGCCCAGCGCCCGGGCGCCGTCGATGGTCGCCATCTCCAGCGTCTTGCCCGGCGGGATCAGGTCGGGATCGTTGAACTCCAGGCGTTGCCAGCGCGGCGCCATGAAGGCGTCCTCAAGGATGGAATCGAACGGCCGGTCCATGCCGCAGGCATCCGAGCCCAGCCCCACCGTCGCTCCCGCCTTGAGCAGTTCGGGTAGTGGCAGACGTCCCTTGTTGAGATAGACGCGCCTGGCGCGCGGGCAATGGGCCACGCGGGTGTCGGTGCGGGCGATGATCTCCGCCGATTCAAGATCGAACGGCCAGCCATGGGCGAAGACCGTCTTCGGCCCGAGCAGGCCGAAATCGTTCTGGTCGAGGAACTTCGCCGCCGTGCCGTAGGCGTGGACGTGAAAGCCCACGCCGTAGTCGTCCATGATCTTGCGGATACCCTCGGCCTGCGGCCGCACGTATTTCTCGTTGTCCGGCGTGTAGACCGGATCGTTGGGGTTCTCGTTGAGCAGACGCGAGGCCGAGACCCAGAGCTTGACCCGGGAATCGTTGCGGCTGTTCCAGGTGCCGATGGCCTCGGCGGTCTTGTCGAAGCTTTCCTCCAGCGTGACCATGCGCTCGACGCGCTTGCCCTTCTCCCAATAGGTGTAGGGCTGCGGCCAGGGCGGACGCGACGGGCCGACGCCGCAGATCGAGCGGATACCGACCTTGTCCACCGCCTCGGCGTTCTTGTAGGCGTGCTCGGGGCTGTCGCCGCGCGGCGCGCAGCCCAGCATGTAGAGGCTGGTGGTCGTGCCGCCCTTCATCTTCTCCAGCGAAGCCAGAAGCGATTCCACGTACCACCACTCCGGCGGCGTGCGGTAGGCGATGAAGTCCATGAGGTCGCGCCAGGGGGCGCCCGGCATGCGCTCGCCGATCCCCTTGAGCAGCGAGGTGCCGGCATGGGCGTGGCAATCGACGAGGCCGGGCATGACCGCCTTGCGCCGCGCCGAGATGCGCTTGGCGGCATTGGCGTGCTTCGCCTTCATCGCCTCGGCCGGGCCGATCTCGATGATCTTGCCGTCGCGGATGGCGACGCTGTGGTTCTCCAGGACCCGGCGCTCCGGATCCATGGTGATCACCGTGCCGTTCTCGATGAGAATATCCGTGCGTTCCATGACGAGCTCCCGGCGTTTCAGTGCTGGTCGCCCCAGCCGTGCTTGTCCTTGTGCAGGCACTCCTCGCACAGGCAGTAATTCTCGAACACACCGAGCGGCCGGAACTTCGTCGTGGCGTTGCGGTCGTATTCCGTGTGGCAGGAGATGCATTCGCGCTTGGGCTTGAGCGGCAGGAGCTGATCCTTGCTGCCGTCGGAGTGCATGCTGCCCTTGTAGGCGGTGGCGCTGGTCATGGTCGTCTCCTAGAAGCTCTCGTGTTTCCAATAGCGGTCGTTGATCTCCATCAGCGGCTCGAGGCCGAAGACGCTGACGGTCTGCCGCGCCTCCTCGTCGGCCCAGTCGAGGATCTCCTCCTCGTCGACGGTCAGGACCTTGCGGTCCTCCATCAGGATCTGGCCCTGGACCATCACCGTGTCGACGTCCGAGCCGCGGGCGAAATAGGCCAGGCGCTGCGTCTCCATGAAGAAGGGTGCGGCGTGCGGCGTGAACAGGTTGACCACGATGATGTCGGCTTCCTTGCCGACCTCGAGCGAGCCGATGCGGTCGTCCATGCCCAGTGCCCGCGCGCCGTCGATGGTCGCCATCTCCAGCACCTTGCCCACCGGGATCAGGTGGGAGTCGAGCTTGATCCGGCGATGCAGGCGCGGCGCCAGATAAATGTCCTCCCACAGGTTCCACGAGCGGTCCATGCCGCAGAAATCGGAGCCCAGGCCGACTGCCACACCGGCGTCGATCAACTCGGGCACCGGCAGCCGCCCCTTGTTGAGATAGACGCGGTGGGCACGCGGGCAGTGCGCCACGTGCGTACCGGTGCGGGCGATGATCTCCACCGATTCCATGTCGAACGGCCAACCATGGGCAAGCACGGTGTTCTTGCCGAGCAGACCGAGCTGCTCCTTCTCGATGAACTTCGCCGCCGTGCCGTAGGCGTGGACGTGGAAGCCGACGCCGTACTTGTCCATGATCCGGCGCACGCCCTCGGCCTGCGGCCGGATGTATTTGGCATTCGCCGGGTCGTAGACCGGGTCGTTGGGGTTCTCGTTGAGCAGCCGCGACACCGAGATCCACAGCTTCACCCGGGAATCGTTGCGGCTGTTCCAGGTGGCGATGGCCTCCTCCGTCTTCTCGAAAGTCTCCTCCATCGTCACTTTCTTCTGCACCCGGGCGCCGTTCTCCCAGTAGGTGTATTCGTGCGGCCAGGGCGGGCGCGACGGGCCGACGCCACAGACCGAACGGATGCCAACCTTGTCCACGCCCTTGGCGTTTTCGTAGGCGTATTCGGGATTGTCGCCGCGCGGCGCCGAGCCCAGCATGTAGAGGCTGGTGGTCGTGCCGGCTTTCAGCTTCTCCAGCGAGGAGAGCAGCGAGTCGACATGCCACCACTCGGCTGAGGTGTGATGCGCCACGAAATCCACCGTGTCGCGCCACGGCGCGCTCGGCAGGCGCTCACCGATCTGCTTGATCAGCGCCGTGCCGGCGTGGCCGTGGATGTCGACGAGGCCCGGCATGATCGCCTTGCGCCTTGCGTCGATGGTCTTCGCGGGCTTGTACCTGGCCCGCATCTCCTCGGCCGGGCCGACGGCCAGGATCTTGCCGTCCTTGACCGCGACGCTGGAGTTCTCCAGCACGCGGCGGCCCGGGTCCATGGTGACCACGGTCCCGTTGTCGATGAGGATGTCGACGTTGGTCATGGTGTTCTCAGCGCCTCCGTTCGGCGAGCCAGACATTCTCCAGCGCCTCGAGATGCGTCGAGCCCGGCGGCAGCTCGCCGCGCACGTGGGACAACGAGGCGATGGGCGCCACCTTGGCCCACAGCCAGTAGGCCGGTAGCTCGTCGACCAGCACGGCCTGCACCTCGTTGATCAGTTGCTTGCGCTTGGCGACGTCGATCTCCTTCTCGGCCGCATCGAACAGCGCATCCACTTTGGGGTTGCTGTAACCCATCAGGTTCGTGCCGATACGCTTGGCGATATTCTTGGTGATGTAGAGGCGTGAGACGCCGACCGACGGATCCGGCCCGGTCTGGTAAGAGCCCATCGAGATGTCGAAGTCCCAGCGGACATGGGCGCCTTCCATCCAGGTGGCACCGTCGAGCGGCTGGAGCTGCAGCTCGATGCCGGCCGTCTTCAGGTTCTCGCGCAGGATCTCGGCCGCGCTCTGCAGGGCTCCGCTTTCGCCGGTGCGGTCGTAGCTCAGGCGCAGCGCGAAGCGGGTGCCGTTGGCGCCTCGCGGGAAGCCCGCGGCGTCGAGCATGGCGTTGGCCTTGGCCGGCTCGAAGCTGTAGCGGGTGACGTTGCCGTTGTACCAGTCGGTCTGCTGCGGCGAGATCGGCCCGGTCGAGAAATCGGCGTAACCGTCGAGTGCCTTCTCGATGATCTCCTTCTGGTTGATGGCGTAGCCGATCGCCTGCCGCACCTGCTTGTTCTGCAGGTACTGATTGCGCACGTTGAAATGCGCGATGATCTCGCCGTAGTTGATGCGCGTGCGGTCGAGCTTCACCTCGATGGCCGGCTTCTTCTTCATCAGGTCGCCGACGGCGGTGGTCGGCATCGAGAGGAAGTTGAGGTGATCGACGTCACCCGATTCCAGGGCGATGACGCGGGCCGAAGCGTCCGGAATGATCTTGAACACCAGCCGATCGACATAAGGCCTCCCCGACTTGAAATAGTTGGGATTGCGCTCGAGCATGATGTGGCTGCCGCGGGTCCACTCCCGGAACATGAACGGGCCGGTGCCGACGGGGCGGAAATTGGCCTGGTTACGGGTCGGATCGCTGCCCTCGTAGATGTGCTTGGGCATGATCCAGACGCTGGTGAACGACCAGGGGAAGAACGGCGCGAACGGGTAATTCAGGCGGAAGACGACGGTGTGGGGATCTGGGGCCTCGATCTCCTTGACCATGGCGAAGCCCGTCGTCGCCGGGCCGTCGTATTTGCGGTTCACCTCGTTGAGGCTGAACTTGACGTCTTCCGAGGTGAACGGCTTGCCGTCGTGCCATTTTACGTTACGGGCAAGATGGAACGTATAGGTGAGCCCGTCGGCTGACATCTCCCAGCGCTCGGCGAGATCGGGGCGCACCTTCTGGTCCGGCCCGACATAGATCAGGCTGTTGAACAGGTTGCCTCCGGCCTGGCGCGTCGGCAGATGCGTGGTGATTGCGGGATTGAGGCTCTGCGGCTCGCCGGGCAGCGAGACCACCAGCGTGCCGCCGCGACGCGGCTGCTCCTGGGCGCCGGAGGTGCCGGTGAGCGCAACAGTTGCACCCAGTGCAACCGCCATCGACAGAAGGTGTCGCTTCGTGATCCACAACATGATCTCTCTCCCTCTTCCAAACCGTTCAGTTCAGGATGTCCAGATGGCATGCGACGCGATGCCCGTCGCCCGTCGTTCGCAGCAAGGGTTCTTCGTTGGCGCAGCGCGCGACCGCGTGCGGGCAGCGGGTGTGATAGCGGCACCCCGATGGGGGGTTCACCGCCGAAGGCGGCTCGCCGGCAACCGACGTCGCGCGCGCCGCAAGTCCGGCGCCCGGATCGGGTGACAGCGCAGTCGCCAGCAGCATCCGCGTATAGGGATGACGCGGCCGCGCGAAGAACTCGGCGCGCGGCGCCAACTCGACGATCTTGCCGAGGTACATCACCGCCACCCGGTCTGCGATGTAGCGCACCACGCCGAGATCATGGGTGGTGAACAGCATGGCGAGGCCGAACTCGCGCTTGATGTCGCGCAGCAGGTTGAGGATCTGGGCGCGCACCGAGACGTCGAGGGCCGAGACCGGCTCATCGGCCACGATCATTCGCGGGCGCACCGCGAGGGCCCGCGCAATGGCCACGCGCTGGCGCTGCCCGCCGCTCAGCTCGTGCGGATAGCGATGCAGGAACGTGGTCGCCGGCCGCAGGCCCACCACCTCGAGCAAGCGCCGCACCTCACCGCCGATCTCGCCCTTCGGCACGATCCGGTGCAGGGCCAGCGGCCGCTTGAGGATGCGCTCGATGGTCTGGCGCGGATTGAGCGAGCCGAAGGGATTCTGGAAGACCACCTGCACGTCGCGCCGGAAGCGCAGGCGATCAGCCTCGTCGAGGCCCGCGAGCGGCCGCCCTTCCCACTCGATGCGGCCGGTGCTCGGCTCCAGAAGATTGAGGATCATCATGCCGAGCGTCGTCTTGCCGCTGCCGCTCTCGCCCACCAGGGCGAGCACCTCGTCCCGGCGGATCTCCAGGTCGACATGATCGACCGCGTGCACGACCTTCCCTTTGTCGCCCGAGAACAGGCGCCCCGGCACCGGGAAGTGCTTGCGCAGCTCGCGAACGGCAATCAGGGCGCTCATGCCGCCACCGCCGCGGCTTCATGCAGCCAGCACTTGGCCGTCTGCCCGTTGCCGAGAACAAAATCCGGCGGCTCGACCTCAGCGCATTTGGCCATGGCCTGCGGACAGCGCGGATGGAACCGGCACCCCGACGGGGGTTTCGCGAGATCCGGAATGGCGCCCGGCAGGACCTCAAGCCGCTCGCTGTCCTTGAGCGGATCGAGCACCGCCGCCAGCAGCGCCCGCGTATAGGGATGCGCCGCGTTGCGATAGAGCTCAGCGGTCGGGCCGCTCTCGACGATCTGCCCGGCGTACATGACATAGACGCGAGCGCACACGCCGGACACGACCGCAAGGTCGTGCGAGATCAGCACCAGCGCCATGTTGGATTTCGCCCGCAGCTCGAGCAGCAGCGAGAGGATCTGGAACTGCACGCTGGCATCGAGGGCCGTGGTCGGCTCGTCGGCGATGATCAGCGCCGGCTCGCGGACGATGGAGGCCGCAATAACCGCGCGCTGCTGCATGCCGCCGCTGATCTGCATGGGGTAGCTGTCGGCGACGCGCTCGGGATCGGGCACGTGCACGGAGCGCAGGGCCGCCAGAACCTTGGCGCGAACGTCCGCCGCGGACAGGCCGGCCGAGGCAATGCCCTCGGCGATCTGCTCGCCCACACGGATGATCGGGTTGAGGAAGCTCGACGCGTCCTGGAACACCATGGCGATGTCACGCCGGCGGATGGCGCGCATCTCGTCTTCTGGCAGGCCCAGAAGATTACGGCCACGCCAGCGCACCTCGCCGCCGACGATGCGGCCGGGGATTGGCACGAGGCGTAGCACGGAGAGGGCCGTCATCGACTTGCCGGAGCCTGATTCCCCGACGATGCCGACGGCCTCGCCCGGCGCCACGCTGAACGAAATGCCCTCGACCGCGCCGACCACGCCGCGACTGGTGAAAAAGCGCGTCGTCAGCTTGTCGACGTCAAGAAGGGGCGTCTCGGCCATCACCCCGCCTCCTTGAGCCGCGGGTTGAGCGCATCGTTCAGCCCGTCGGCGATCAGCGCCACGCCGAGGGTCATGATGCAGATGGCTACGCCTGGAAACGTCGCCGTCCACCAGGCCTTCTGCAGGTACTGTTGGGCGTTGTTGAGCATCGTGCCCCAGCTCATCAGGTTGGGATCGCCAATGCCGAGGAAGCTCAGGCTCGCCTCCAGCAGCACGGCGCTCGCCACCTGCAAGGCGCCGGCGACGATCACCGGCGGCAGCGCGTTGGGCATGATCTCGACCGCGATGAGCTCGAGATTGCCGGCACCATAGGCGCGCGCCGCCACCACGAACGGCCTCTCGCGGAAGGTCAGGAACTCGGCGCGCAGCAGGCGCGCGATGTCGGGCCAGCTCAGGACACCGATGATGAAGATGATGCCCCAAAGGCTGGGGCCGAAGAACGCCGCGATGATCAGCGCCAGGAAGAAGCGCGGCACGACCTGGAAGATCTCGGTGATGCGCATCAGCAGGTCGTCGACCCGGCCGCCGTAGAAGCCGGCGACGGAACCGACGGCCACGCCGATCACCACGGCGAGAAGGGTCGACAGGAAACCGGCGAGCAGCGAGGTCTGGGCGCCGTACATGACACCGGTGAAGATGTCGCGGCCGAGGTTGTCGGTGCCGAAGAAATGCTGGGCGCTGGGCGGCTGCAGACGCTGGCCGGTCATGGCGAACGGCCCGCCGGGCGACAGGATCGGCGCCGCAGCCGCCAGCAGAAGAGTCACCCCCAGGAGAACGAGACCGATAACCGCCAGGCGATTGCGGCGGAAGCGCCGCCAGGTTTCGGCCAGTGCCGTGCCCAGGCTCCGCGCGTGCACGACCTCACCCGCGCTCGCGGCGCTGAGAGCCGGCGTGTTGACAAGGTCACTCATTGATAGCGGATGCGCGGATCGAGCCACGCATAGACGAGATCGGTGATCAGGTTGCCGATGATCACCAGCAGGCCGATGAACAGGAACATGCCCATCAGCACGGGATAGTCGCGGGCGTAGATAGCGTCGTAGGTCAGGCGGCCGAGGCCGGGCCAGGCGAACACGGTCTCGGTCAGCACGGCGCCGGCCACCAGTGTCTTGATGTTGAGGCCGATGATGGTGACGACCGGCAGGACGGCGTTGCGCAGGGCGTGGCGGAACAGGACCTGCCGTTCGCCAAGCCCCTTGGAGCGGGCGAAAATGATGTATTCGAGGCGCAGCACCTGCAGCATGTTGGCCCGCGTCAGCCGCACGATCAGCGCGAGGTTAAAGAAGGCGAGCGTGACCGCCGGCAGCACGAGGTGGTGCAGGATGTCGACCGTCATCTCGAACGGCGTCAGGTCGTAGCGCAATGACAGCATGCCCTGCGCGGGGAACCAGCGCAGCTGCAGCGCGAAGACCAGCATCAGGATCTGGCCAAGCCAGAACACCGGCATGGCGTAGCCCACCACCGAGAACAGCGTGGCACCGGTATCGACCCAGCTGCCCTGCCAGCGCGCCGAGATGGCACCAAGCATCACGCCGACAAGAATGGCGATGACGTACTGCGTGCCCATGAGCAGCAGCGTCGCCGGCAGGCGTGCGAGGATGACCTCGAGGACCGGCGCGCGCGAGATAAACGAATAGCCGAGGTCGCCCTGGGCCACGCTCGCCAGGTAGATCCACAGCTGCTCGAGCATCGGCTTGTCGAGCCCCATGCGGGCCCGCACCTCGGCGACGAACTCCTCCGACACCGGGGCATCGCCGATCAGATAGAGGGTCGGATCGCCCGGCGCGAGGTGAATTAGGATGAAATTCAGAATCAGGATGATGAGCAGGATGGGGAGCAGCTGCACCAGACGCTTTGCGAGATACAGCCCCATCGCCTGCCGTTTCCCCAACTCCGCCCAGCACCACGGACAGAGCGCGATTTATCAAAAGATAATCTGACTTACGATGTTAGGCACCCCGTCCACGGCGACGCAACTATGTTCGGTGACTAAATAGACAGCCGATTCATCGTGCTTCTGCCGTGTGTTAGCGGCATGGCCCGGACTCCTTTTCCCGCGAGATTCGCAGCGCAGGGCAATCGATCAACCACAGGTATTTCCAGGCGCTTGCGGGCTTCGACCCGCAGCGAATCAGCGGCTAAGATCGCCCCCAATGATTCGACCGTTGCGTATCGCGCACACCTCCGACGTTCATCTCCATGATGGCCCCGACAGCTTCCCGGTGCGCGACGCCTTCGCGCGCGTCGTCGACACGGTGCGCGACACGCGCGCCGATCTGTTCCTGATCGCCGGCGACCTGTTCGACCACAACCGGGTCGAAGGCAACGTCATCGACTTCGTCATTGCCCAGCTGGCCCGCATCGCCTGCCCGACGGTGATCATCGCCGGCAACCACGATGTCTGGGACGACCGCGCGGTGCTGCGCCGTACCGATTTCGCGCAGGCGGGCGGGCATATCACCCTACTGGACCAACCCGACGGCATGCGCGTGAGTTTCCCGGATCTGCACGCCACCGTATGGGGCCGCTGCATGCTCGATCATGATCCGAACAACAAGCCGATGGCGGGCGCTCCCGCCCGGGTCGAAAATCTCTGGCATATCGGCATGGCGCACGGGCTCTACAGCGACGACCCCGGCACCCAGCGCTCCTCGCTGATCACGCCGGACGAGATCAGCCGCTCCGGTTTCGACTATCTGGCGCTGGGCCACGTGCACGCGCATCGCCAGATGCGGCACGGCAATACGCTCGCCTGCTATCCCGGCGTGCCTCTGGCCAGCGAAGGCACCGCCACGAATGGCTGCCTTGCGATTGTCGATCTCGCCCCCGGCGCGACTGCCCGCGCGGCCGCGCACACGCTTTAGGTCTTCTTCATCCCGGCTTCGACCAGCGCCTTCCCGATTTCCGCGCGCTGTGAGTGGATGGCGTCGTGGAACTCCTTCGCCGACATCGCCCTGGCGAGATGGTCAGACTGCGCATGGTCTGGGTCAGCTCGGAAGGCGAAGCTGCCCCAAGTGTATGGGACCTTCATGATCTGCGGACGACCAATAACTCGCCGACATTGACCAGACCGAAGGTATTGCCGTCGGGCTTGCTGGCCGCGAGTTCACCGAACCCGGTGAGCCCCCACGGCGCAGGACGTTGCAAACGCACCTTTATCGAGAAGCGAAAGAAGACTACCGGCGCGTGACCTTCGGGCCGCCGGCCGCGCGCGGCAGGTTCGAGGCCACGGAATCACGCATGACGATCTCGGCCTTGAGCTCGACATGGCGCACCGGAGTCTTCTCGTCGTTCATCCTCCGGATGAGGAGCTCCCAGGCCGTGCGCGCGATCTCGCCCGTCGGCTGACGCACGACCGAGAGGCGCGGGGTTACGAGGTCGGCCCATTCCGGCTCGCCAAAGGCCATGACCGAGACAGCGCCGGGGAAGTCGACCTGCAGCGAGCGCAGGGCCCGCATCAGCCACGCCGCGATGGTGTTATTGGCAGCGACGAAGGCCGTCGGCGGATCGTCCTGGCGCAGCAGCTCGGCCAGGCGGCTGGTCAAGGTGATTTCGTCCGGCCCGCACTGCACGATCAGCGCTGCCGCCAAACCGCCGGCTTCGGCCACAGCCTCCCTCAGGCCACGGATGCGCAGCCGGGTGGTCGAGAGCTTGGGCTGCTGCACGATCAGCACAATCCGCCGGTGCCCGAGCGCAATCAGCCGCCGCGCCACATCGAACATGGCGCCGCGGTTGTCGAAGGTCACCTCGTCGAAGATGTCGGTGCCGGTCGGCCGGTCGATGATCACCACGGGCGTGCCGGACCTGGCCAATGCCTTGAGCGTACGGTCGGGCTGGATGCTGGGCACCAGGATCAGCCCGGCGACGTGGTAATGCAGCAGGGCCTGCACGCGATCCAGCTCCTGCGCCGGATCGAGCTGGGTCAGGACCTGAATGATCTTGTAGCCGCGATCGGCGCCGACCTCCTCGAAGGCGTCGACCAAGGCCGAGAAATAGGCAACCGAGGTGTGCGGCACGCAGACCCCGACCATCGGCGTGCGCCGGCGGCGCAAACCCGTCGCCAGGATGTTCTGGGTGTAGCCGAGCTTTTCAATCGCCTTCTGGACACGACGCCGCCGGCTGTCGCTGACCGGCACCTTGCCGTTCAGGACATTAGACACCGTGCCGACCGCGACTTTCGCCAGCTTGGCGACGTCAAGGATGGTGGGTGGCTCGCGCTTCATCGAGTTTCAGCCCATTGTGGTAGCGGGCTGAAACTCGCCTGTTTTAGCGGCCGACGCAACAGGCCGGCGTGGGTCGTTACTCCGCCGCTTCCAGACGTTGCATCGCCTTTAGCATGGTGCTGCCGAGGCTGGCCGGGGAATCGGCAATGGCATAGCCGGCCGAGCGCAGGGCCTCGAACTTGGACCCGGCATCGCCCTTGCCGCCGGAGATGATGGCGCCGGCGTGGCCCATGCGCCGCCCCGGTGGAGCCGTTGAACCGGCAATAAACCCGACCATGGGCTTCTTGACCTTGGATTTGCGCACGAACTCGGCCGCATCCTCCTCGGCCGAGCCGCCGATCTCGCCGATCATGATGATGCCCTGGGTCTCCGGATCGGCCAGGAACAGCTCCAGGCAGTCGATGAAGTTGGTGCCGTTGACCGGGTCGCCGCCGATGCCGATGCAGGTCGTCTGG